>Ga0208698_100038_pt1 | contig 39208 bp, 58 predicted proteins | sample LakMenEpi20Aug08_FD_150717 | JGI IMG/M metagenome (GOLD analysis project Ga0208698, IMG submission 150717) | Freshwater microbial communities from Lake Mendota, WI - 20AUG2008 deep hole epilimnion (SPAdes) | ecosystem: Environmental > Aquatic > Freshwater > Lake > Epilimnion/Euphotic zone ... | reverse complement strand
CTAGGTTCTACTAGAACATTCACACTTACAGCGGGTGCTCTGAACCTAAACAATCTTACGCTATCTGCTGCAACATTCAGTAGTAGTGGCACTGGTGTAAGATCTGTTGCATTTGGCACTACTGGTCGAATTACTTTAGTAGGAAACAATGCTACAATAGTAGATCTTACTACTATGACAAATTTTAGTTACACTGGTACACCTAGAATTGTTAGCGCATACAATGGTGCTACTGGCACAAGAACATTTAACATTGGTGGAACTGCGGGAGCGAATTCAAATAATATTTTTAGCGTCACAACACTCGAAATAATTACCACTACTGGTGGCAATGGTAACGCTGAATCTAGCGATGATGGTGGTGGCGGTGGTGGTGGTATTGGCGGCGGTGTTGGTACAACTGTTGATGTGAATGGTGGATACACAGGCGGTGCTGCGAATACTGCTAGCGGTAATTCGTTGTTTACGGCAGTAACTGCCGCTGGATATACAATCGGTAGTGGTGCAGGCACTGCTGGTGGAACAGCCACTAGTCCTGCTAATGCAATCAATGGTGGTAACGCCACTGGCTTTGGTGCAGGTGGTGGTGGTGCTGGTTACTATGGCGGTAATGGCGGTAATGGCTTCTTAGGTGGTGGTGGTGGTGGCGCAGCAGGATTTAATGGTACTGCAAGAACAGGTGGAACTGGTGGTGATGGTGCAATCGTATTGCAAATGACTGTAAGTGGAACGCCAACATATAATGTCTTAACATCTGGCACAAGTTATAGCATCCCTGCAAACACCACCTTTATTAAAATTTGGGCTATTGGTGCAGGTGGTGGTGGTGCTGGTGCAACAACAGATGCTACTGCAGGTGGTGGTGGTGGGGCTGGCGGCATTTCATTAATGTCTAGCGCCAACACTGGAACTATCACTTATAGTATTGGAACGGGTGGCGCTGGTGGTTCGGGAGCTAATAATGGCTCAGCAGGTGGAAACACAACAGTAACATTTGATGGCACAACACTTACTTCTACTGGCGGTGCTGGTGGTGCTTTTAACAGCGCTATTGTTTCTGGAGTTGGTGGAACTGGTACTGATGTATCTACTGTCATTCCTGCGGGCATAGCGTTAGCAATAGCAACAGATGCACATGCATTAATTGGCTCGTATAATAATTTTGATTTAACTGGGTTTCTTGGAACATTTGGTAATAGCACCAGATTTATCTACGGTAATTTTACAATACCATCCACTGGCGGTTCATTGTCAGCAGGTACCAGCGTTACAAGTTTTGTTGGCTCTGGTTCAAAAACATTATCTACTGGTGGCAGAACACTAGATTTCCCAGTGATTGTTGACGGTGCTGACGGAACCTTCCAATTACTCAGCAATTTCACCATAGGCTCAACACGAGCATTTACACACACTAATGGAACAATCGACCTTAATGGTTACACGCTGACAGTTGGTACATCTTATACGACTGCTGCTGGAACTAAGAACTTAACATTTAATGGCGGAACACTTGTTTGTCCTACAGCATCAGCAACAACATTCAATAATGCCGTTCCTGCTGGATTTACAACGACAGCAGGAACAGGTACAGGTACCATATCATTGACCGCTGCGACAGCCAAAACATTCGTTGGTAACAACGCGATCTATAATTGTGATATTGATCAAGGTGGTGCTGGTGCTTTAACAATCACTGGACTTAACACCTTCAACCGCATCAAATCGAGTTATGCAAATACAACGGCTAATGCCAGCATAATTCTTCCAACTGGCAATACTGTTACTTTTGCGGGTATAGTTGGTGGTAGCGCAAGTAACAAAGTATTAGATTTAGGTCCAACAACTGCAACTGCTGCACCATTTAGAGCAAATGTTATTATATCTAATTCTAGCATTCAAACTGCAAGTTATGTTCAAACCAACAGCATTGTTTTCATCACCAATACTGCCAATACATTCTCAGGTGATGGAACTACGCCATGGCGATTATATCTGGCTAATTCTATAAACAATGGCGATACATTGGGTGCTGTGTTCCAAGAATATAGTAACAGTGCTCCTGTTGTATATTACATTACCAGTGGAACTTCATTCACAGTTCCCGCTGATTGGAATAATTCAAATAATGCTATACACATTTACGGTGCTGGTGGTGGTTCTTCTGGTTCTTATGTTCCTAATTCTTCTGGAAATAGATTAGGTTCTGCTGGCGGCGGTGGTGGTGGATACACACAAGTTCTAAACTTAACATCAACTCCTGGAAGTTCACTGTCCTATAGTATAGGTTCAGGTGGAGCAGCGGGTTCAGCTAATAATCTTAGCAGCAGTGGAGGTGCTGGTGGCAATACAACCTTTGCAAGCATTTACACTGCTAATGGTGGTGGTGGGTCATCAATAACAGCTTCAACCACTACAGCAGGAACAGGCGGCACAGGTGCTACAGCCAATGGAGGCATTGGTGGCTTGGGTGGAGGTGCTGCATCTGCAACTAACAATTCCTCTGGTGGTGGTGGCGGTGGATCAGGCGGACCAAATGGTGCTGGCGCAAATGGCGGCACAGGTACTATTGGTGGCGCTCCAAGCACATGCGCTGGTGCTGGCGGCGGTGGTTCAAGTGGAGGAACCAACGGCACAAACGCATCTACAGTGACTCCAGGCACAGGTGGAAATAATTTTGCTGGAACTCGCGCTGGCGGAATAGGTGGTTTGGGAACAACATTCGGTGGAATATCTGGTGGCAGAGAACGAGGCAGAGCTAGTTATGATATTTTAGGTAGCATCGGTGGTGCTGGTGGCGGCGGTGGTGGCGGTGCAGTTGGTCCAGGCGTCAGAGATGAATTGAATATTGGTGGTGGTGCTGGTGGTTCTGGTGCTACTGATAGCGATTTCGCAAATCCAGGAACTGCTGGACAATCTGGTGGTATAATTATCGTGTATTATCCAATCGCTGTTGTTGGTGAAAATTTCAGTAATATGTTCTTGCTGTTTTAAGCGATAAATAAGTCATGAACGAAAAAGACGAAATCCTAAAAAAACTTCTCTCGAAGAAAAAGTCTAATGTTGATGATAAGTTTGTTTTAGAAACAATAAAGAAAAAAAGGAACGGGGAGTCTGGTTATCTCAATGAGCAGATAACCCTGAAAGAAATCGCACCTGTCGTTGCAGCAAAAACAGATCTCGTTCCAAATACAAACGATTTAGTGCAGCAAGTTTCAAATGTGCTGGCAACTGCAAACGCAAATACTAATTATTTTAAAGATAAAGAAATAGAAGGTATGCGTCGCACCATCGCTGAGATGATGCAAAAAATTTCTACGCTTTCATGGGGTGGTGGCGGCACTGGTATAGTTCGTGTATTTGACGCTGATGACTTCGACCGCAATACTGTTGGCGAAGGCAAGTTTATGAAGTTTTCAAATGGATGGTTCGTCCTAGACGACATCAATCCCTCTGAGATTGTTCATAATACAACTATAGTAAACTCAAATACTTATGTTGTTGCAAACAGTGATTATTATATCGGCGTTAATAATGCATCATATACAACTATCACTTTACCATCAACACCAGTTTCTGGCAGAATGGTTATAATTAAAGATGAATCTGGAAACGCTCAGTTATATCCAATTAAAATTGACGGCAATGTTGATAACGATCCAGGTGGCGCAGAAATAAGAATTAACAACGGTGGTGTTCAATTAATCTACCGTAACGGTTGGAGAATCGTATAATGACTTACCTATTAGATGACGCAATTAGATATGATGACAGTGGAAACCTTGATGCGTTTGGAAGACTTCGTATTTCTGATGCATTTACGCTCAATGATTACAAACATGTTTATGGTTTGGATCCAAACTTTCGCGATACCATTACTAATGGTGGCACTGTTACCTTTCAAAATCAACAAGCCGCTGCTAGATTAACAACATCAAATAATCCAGCTAGTAGTGTAATCCATCAAACTAAGATGTATCACCAGTATCAGCCTGGAAAAAGCCAGCTGATTAAATCAACATTTAATTTCTATGCGAATGCGATTAATGTGGTAAAACGAACTGGATACTTTGATTCAAACAATGGCATTTATCTAGAACAATCTGCAAATGGTGCATTAAGTTTTACCATTCGAACAGATACCAGCGGCACACCTAGCGATGATCGTCGAGTATATCAGAGTCAATGGAACAAGAATACTTGCAATACGAGTATTTCTGGTCCTAGCGGAAATGGTTCGTTTAATTTAGATATCACCAAAACTCAAATTTTCTTTACAGATTTTCAATGGTTGGGTGTTGGTCGCGTGCGTTGTGGATTTGTGCATGATGGACAGTTAGTTGTTGCTCATGAATTTCACAATAGCAATGTTTTACCTACTGTTTATATGAGCAATCCAAACTTACCTGTTCGATGCGAAATATTCAATACAGGCGCAACGACTGGTGGGTTTTTTGATCAAATTTGCTCGACTGTAATTTCCGAGGGTGGATATGTCGAAGCAGGTCAAGACTGGCACGTTGCAACAGGCAATACGAAGATTACAATAACTGGAGTGGGTAATACTCGACCGATTATGGCTATTCGATTGAAGAACTCATTCCGTGGGTATCAAAATCGCGCAACTGTTCGTATTGGTGATATTAATCTTTACGCAGAACAAAATCCTGGTGTTTGGGAATTGAGAAAACTGGATAGTGTTGCAGATCTTACATTAGCAAATTCTACTTGGAATTCAGTTCATGCTAATTCGGCAGTAGAGTATAACATTACTGGGACTGCAATAGTTGGCGGTGAAGCCATTTCTGGTGGGTTTGTGGGTACGAGTTCTCCTGGAGGCAGCTCGAAGGGAATCGGTTTGTCCAGTACAACGCAGCCAACTTCAGCAAAAAAGAATTTTATCGCTCAAAATTACGATTCCTCAAATAGCGAAATATTCGTAGTTGTAGTACAAGCAATTACAAGCCCAGTAGATGTTTGGTGCACTGTAACTTGGCGCGAAGTTTACTAAATATAGAGCATATTATTCTCTAAATCATTCCCCTTGCTGATTGACTTATTATGACCGTTATGTGGTTGTGGTAATCACTCACACCTGAAAAGGCTAAATGGGGTCATAATGAACTACGATGTTATCTTTGGTATTATAGCCGACGTCGGCTTTCCTATTGCTGCAGCTCTCGTGGCTGGCATTTTTGTCTACTTTGTAATAAACTACATCCTTGAATCGGTGGTTAAAGCGATCAAGGGCATGCAAGTTATTATTCAAGGTCTTGACAATCGCGTAAAAACAATGAATCATGACATCATTCGCGTTGACTCTGTGGTGAGTGCGGCGTTGGGGCTGCGCCCTGACTTGGATCGTATCGCTAGAGCGGATGGTAAAAATGATGCAAGAAAAGACTAACGAATTCGTTCCATTTACATCTTGGAAACCATTTCATAAAATTACATTTATGGACTATGAGTTCACTGTAAATGGCAAAAACATAGAATTTGATGATAAATTAATGCCTATGCAATTAGACGTTAAAAGAGGCGACAAGTTCACGGTTCATATTGACGACTTCGGTAAAATAACTCTTGTGAGAGACGAATAATGGATCCGCAAGCAATTACTGATTTGATCAAACAATATGGCTTTCCGATTGTATCTTCAGTCGGCATGGGTTATTTTGTTTACTTCATCTATCAATTCGTTACAACTAAATTGATGCCATTGATTGGGGAAACTAATATGATTTTAGTGGCTCTAATCGATCGTATTCGCATGCTTGATAACGACATGATTCGTTTACAACAGAAAGTGAGTGTGGTTTTACAGCTGCATGAGGATCACAGACAAAATGAAATGCAAAATAAAATTCGAAATAGCAAAAATTCTAACCCTTGAGTTCGAACTTTCTGCGGGTAAAGATAAAGAGGAAAAAGTCGATGAGAAAAAAGATTCTCCTGATCCTGCCGTTGCTCCTAGCAAGTAGCGCGCAAAGTACAGAGCTTGTTCATCAATTTAAGAACCCTTCCTTTAGTGGACAGGGTGCTGGTGCTCAATGGTTGACAATTGAGAATCAAGAGTTTACTCGTAAGAAAGCCATTCGAGATAAATTGGAGGCAGAATTAAAGTCTGCGGCATTGGAGGAAAAGAATAGTATTCTAAATCGTTTTTTGAACAATCTACAATCAAGAATCTATTCTCAGTTAGCGCAGCAATTGACAAATAATCTATTTGGTCAGCAAGGTGCTGCCAATGGAACCTTTTCGCTTGACGGTAACACTATCAAGTATGAGAAAACGGATACTGAGATTAAACTTACAATTACTGATTCACTAGGTAATACAACAGAAATTATCATTCCACTCAGCGGGTTTAAGTTCTAATGAGAAGTTTATTGTTTTTAAGTTTATTGTTTTTGACTGGATGTATGTCTATAGGAAATGGTATCCTGGAAATGCAGGACAAACCAGAAGTAGTTAAAGCCCAGTCATTAACAGGATTAGAAAAAGTTGCACCACCAGAAAAACAGGCAGTGGTAGCCGTTTACGACTTTCCTGATTTAACAGGACAGCGTAAAGATGCTGGTGGTGTTGCAAGTTTATCAAGTGCAGTCACACAAGGTGGAACTGCGTTGTTGATTGATGCACTAAAAAATGCAGGAGGTGGGGCTTGGTTTAAAGTGGTAGAGAGAAATCGTGTAGATGACTTGGCTAAAGAGCGTCAAATTGTAAGACAGACGCGTGAAGAATATCTTGGTAAAGAAGCGAATAAACTCGAACCTATGTTATTTGCGGGAATTATGCTGCAAGGTGGCATTATTGGCTACGACACCAATATTTTAACTGGTGGCGCAGGTGCGCGATACTTGGGTATAGGAGCAACAACTGTGTACCGAAAGGATCAAGTTGTCGTGGCTCTAAGAGCAGTGTCGACAAACACTGGCGAGATACTGATGACGGTGAACATATCAAAGACTGTCCTTTCGGTCGGTCGAGATATTTCAGTATTTCGATTTGTTGATGTGGGCACAAGGTTAGTCGAAGCAGAAGGTGGGATGACAGAAAACGAAGCCAATACAATGGCTGTTAAAACTGCCATCGAAGCAGCTGTTTTAGAACTAATAGAACAGGGTATAAAAAAGGGATACTGGAAGTATCAGGAGACAGATAAATGAAAAATGCAATCAAGGCATTATTTGTTATGTCTTGTTTTGTTGCAAGTTCTTTAGCATATAGTCAGTCAACAACGAATTCGATTTACATCGACCAAGTTGGTGGCAATAGTAATATTAATATTCGCCAAAAAGGTCAAAACAACCGCATTGGCTCTGAGCAAGCTCGTGTATCAATTCAAGGTGATGCAATGGATGTTGACATTGATCAAAATGGCAACAATAACAACATCACTGGTAAAATTGAACAGGCTGACAATGTTGTAGAAGATGTCACAGTAACAGGCGACGGCAATACTATCAACTACGATGTGGGCGATAGCGGCGATGTTGCAGGTTCTGAAAAGACTCTAGTTGTAACTGGTGATTCAAATACATTGAATTTTAATCAGGGTACAACAGCTTCTGCTACAGGTGCAACTCAAACGATTGATATTACTGGCGACGGTAACACCTACACATCTAACATCAATGCCGACGACGTCGTTAATGATGTAGATATTGCTGGTGATACAAACACTATGACTATGACTCAAGACGGATTAGCAGGTAAAAATGCAGATGTTACCGTCACAGGAAATAGCAATACATTGACTATCAATCAAAAGAGCACAACCAATGTGGACGCAGTTAATGTCACGCATACTGGCAATAGTAACACTATTACTATTAACCAGTGTAATGCAGGTGGTCCATGCTAGTATAGGGCAAATATCTGATCTCAAGGGGAACAGCGAGGTTATTCGCAAGGCTACAAAGTTTGGCGGTAAACTTGCTCTCCCCATTGAGCAGATGGATAATGTCCAGACTGGTAATGGTCGCGTGGAAATTAGATTTGTTGACGATTCAAATGTGAAGATTACCGAGCACTCGAAGTTGATTATCGACGACTTCGTTTACAGCGGAAACCCTGCCACATCTAAAATGGCACTAAAATTTGCCAGTGGCACTGTTCGGTTTGCCACGGGGCAGGGCGGTAAGATTAACAAGGCAAATATTAATCTCAAAACTCCAACAGCCACCATCGCAGTTCGTGGCACAGATTTCGCCACCACGGTTGATGATTTTGGCAAAAGTTTAATCATTTTACTACCAGAGCCTGATGGCTCAGTTGGAGAAATTACAGTATCAAACGCAGCAGGAACGGTGATATTAAATCGCGCATACCAAGCAACTATGGTCGCGACAATGGACAGCCGACCAACTCAACCAGTCATATTAAGTTTATCATTAGATATGATTGATAATATGTTGATTGTTTCGCCGCCAGGAGAAATTATTGCTCAAGAGGACATAGAGGCTTCTAAAAAGAATATCCTAGATCTTTCAGAATTAGATATTGATTATCTAGCAAAAGATGATCTCAAAGAAGATGCGCTTGCAGATTCTGACCTAGATATTAATGCTATAGACGCAAACTTCTTAGGCGAAGATTTTCTAGATGATTCTCTTAGTGGTGGCGACTGCCAAACACGCGAAGGAACTAAACTTTGCGGAACTATTTTTGGTTTAGATTCTAGCACGCAGATTACTTCAATTCTTTCTGGTGACCAGATCCGTCTTGTAAGGACGTTAAATAGTGTTGTGGATGTTCGCTTTCAAAAAGACGAAGGAAAAACTCTACTCATTGACAGTAATGGTAAATCTTTTTTAATTGAAATCAACGATCCAGCAGGTGGATCTAGAATCAGCGTTATACAAGGTGACTAATGAAAAAGTTATTGAATAAAGTTGCACTCAGTGCTTGGACTGCGTTATTAACTCTTGCTATAGTATTATCTATCAGAGTATCTGACCCTCAATTCGTAGAGTCCGTCCGACTCCGATATTTTGATACTCTTATTGCAAACAAACCAGTAACAGAAAACAATGTTTATACCGTAAACATCGACGAAGCTGCTTTGGAAAAGTATGGGCAATATCCATTTAAGCGTGATGTGTATGCAAATTTAATTGCTGAACTTTATAATCGGGGCGCAGGGTTAGTTGTTTTCAATGTGCTCATGCCAGAATCTGATCGTCTAGGTGGTGACCAAGCATTACTCGATGTGATGCAACAAGCACCAGTTATTCTTCCAAATGTTCCATCAACAGCAACAAAGAACTCGCCGAAAAATCCAGGCGCAGCAATTATTGGTTCTGAGTTCGAAGATACGATTTTACAGTATCCAGGAATCATTGCGAATATTCCTGAACTCGAAAACGCTGCAGCAGGCGTTGGTGCAACACACACTCTTCCAGAAATTGACGGTGTGAATCGTCGAGTGCCATTAATTGTTTCTGTTAATGGCATTCTTTATCCACATCTATCTTTAGAAATCCTCCGTGTGATGGCAGGTGATCCAAACTTTCAAGTTAAACTGAATGAGTTTGGTGTTGAGAAAATGCGCATTCCACAGTTCGGTCCAGTATCAACAGACTCTTATGGTCGTGTGTGGGTAGACTGGTCGCAAAAGAATAAAAAGGTTTCGATGGTAGATCTACCAGAAAAATTTGACGGTGCATTAGTTATCGTTGGTGTTTCTGCAGCAGGTTTAGCAAACCCAGTGCCGACAGCAATTGGTCCAGTGATGCCGCAGGATATGCAAGCTGCTGTTGTGGCAACGATGATTAACGGCGTGAACATTCAGCGTCCAGATTATGCAGAGTCACTTGAAATTCTTGCACTTTTACTTGCTGGTCTATTGCTAATAGGGCTATCGCGTTGGGTTTATGTTGGACTCGCATCAACTGTGATTCTAATTGGCTCTGGTGTAGCATATAGTTTGTATGCGTTTAAGACTTCGTTGTTCTTATTTGATCCAACAGCTGTTACTTTAGGATTAATTCTTGTTGCACTTCATGCTTATGGTGTGAAGTTTGTTTCTGAGTTCCTACAGAAGCAACAAATTAAGAAGCAGTTTGGCACTTATCTTTCACCAGCTATGGTTGAAAAACTACAAAAGAATCCAGAGTTACTTGCACTCGGCGGTGAGTCACGTGAACTTTCAATCATGTTTACTGATGTGCGTGGATTCACAACAATTTCTGAGCACTACGGCAAGAATGTTCAAGGTCTGACTGCAATCATGAATCGTTATATGACGGCAATGACTGCAAGGATTATTGAAAATCAAGGCACGCTGGACAAGTATATCGGCGATGCTCAGATGGCATTTTGGAATGCACCATTGGATGATGCACAGCACGCAAAGAATGCTGTTCGTACTGGTTTAGCAATGCTCAAGGATCTGGAGAAATTCAATGAAGAAATTGCTAAAGAAGGTGTTCCAGCATTCGGCATGGGATTGGGTATTAATACCGATACTGTGGTTGTTGGCAATATGGGTTCTACACAAAGGTTTGACTACACTTGTTTGGGAGATGGAGTTAACCTAGCAGCTCGCCTCGAAGGTCAATCTAAACCTTATGGTGTTAAAATTGTCATTGGTCCTAAAACTGCAGAGTATGTGAAGGGTGAGTTCCCAGTTATCGAATTAGATCTAATTGCGGTGAAGGGTAAAACTGAACCTGTAAAGATCTTCACGATCGCGCCTGATGACGACAAATCAGCTCTCTATATGCACGAAAACTTCCTGTTACATTATCGTGCAGGTAACTGGAAAATTGCTAGGAATTTGGTCCCTGCAATGAAAGTGTTATGGGATGGTGAAATGGCTAAATACTATGAGATGATGGACGAGAGAATGGATGGCAAACCGCCTGTGAATTGGGACGGAGTTTATCGTGCCACTTCTAAATAGGAGGTCCAAATGGACATTCTCGGAAACATCAAATCCATGCTTGCAGATGGAGTCAATGGCTCTGTATCTTCAAAGCGTGTAATAACTTTTATAGCAACCTTTTTAGTTGCATTGGCATTCGTGCTTAACTTGTTCTGGGATTTTACAGTGGAACAATTTATGTATGATTCTATGATGATGATTGTTGTGGCTGGACTTGGTACTACTGTCGCGGAGAAATTCGCTAAAAAATAATTAGGAGTTTACGATGGAAACATTAGTTGTATTAATATTACTTGCTTTTGCTGTTTGGGTTGTTTGGAAATTAGTTAAGGATCCAGACAAGAATGATGACGGTGTTGTCGATCACAAAGACGTCGTCGTTGCTGCAAAAGAAGTTGCTGTTGAAGCAAAAACAGAAGCAGTGAAGGTCGCAGAAAAGGTTACAGAGAAGGTTACAGAGAAGGTTAAGAAGCCACGCGCAAAGAAGGCAAAGTAATGAAGCGGTTACTTGCCCTTTCATTGTTTGCGTTCTCCAGTGTTGCAGCTGCAAATCCTTATGACTTCAAGATATTGAAAGTCAGTGATGGAGACACGGTGGTGTTCGAAGCACCATTTTTACCAGCACCACTCAAGCCGCAATTAAGTTTGCGCGTTCTTGGTGTTGATACTCCAGAAAAGGGTGGTCGCGCAGCTTGCCCAGCAGAGGCTGCTGCAGCCGAAAAAGCCAGCGCTTTCACCAAGAACCTTGTCGCCAATGCTAAAAAGATTCAGATTGAATTGAAAGAGCATGACAAGTTCGGTGGGCGTGTGCTCGGTGATCTAATTGTCGATGGTCAAAAATTATCTGAACTATTGATCAAGAATGGTCATGCTCGAGCATACTTTGGTGAAAAGAAGCAAAGTTGGTGCGAATAAAGGTGGCATATGCTTATACCGTTACCATATAAAATCCTCGCAGTTGTTCTTATAGTTGGCGGTGCATTTGCTGCTGGCTACAAGAAAGGCACTGACGCTGGCGAAGTTATGGTTCAGAAGGCTGCAAACGAAGCAGAGCAACTGAAGATTGAACTTGAAAAAGAGCAAAGAAACATCAAGGAAAGAGTTGTTACTGAGTATGTTGACAAGATTAAAGTTGTCACTCAAAGAGAAACAATTTATCGTGATGCTGCTGAACAGCAAGTTCCAGGCAAATTCAATCTAACAAACGGTTGGGTTTACTTGCATGACACTAGCGTAAAGGGCGAGGAACTCAATCCTGAAATGACAACTGATGATACGGATTCAGTTGTAAAAGACAATCAGGCACTTGGTACGGTATTGGCAAACTATTCTGTCTGTTTGCAAAACGCTCAGCAACTAGTAAGTTTGCAATCATGGATTCTTGAAACAAAAGCATCCGTAGATAAACAAAACGCAGACCGTGGCTTGGATATTAAACTACCAGAAATGCCATGGAAGAAAGGGGAGGCAGCGAAATGAAGTATATTCTAGCACTTTCCCTTTTGTTTCTTGCTGGTTGCGCAAATCCATTGACTCGTTTGGTGCCAAAGATAGAAATGCCTGAACCACCAAAAGAATTGATGGCGCCACCAAAGCCACTCAAGACAATAATTCCAGCGGCACCAGCGCAATCAGAATTACTTCGTGATGTCACACCTGCAGGACAATAATATATCCTACATAAAGCATCTACTCCGATCTTGGAAGTGGGCATTTATTTTGCTAGTACATGGTTTGTTTCCGTTTATATGGGAAACAAAGGTGAGTGATGAGATCTGTAAAAACAAGAATAACAAAACCAGACAATACTTGCTCAAGCACATGTACGGGATAGAAAACAATGGTTGACTTTGAGAACAAACTCAGTAAAATAGAGACTGAGGTCGCTGCAATGCGAGAGAAGATTTCTTTCTTCTCAGTCATCTACGAAAAGTTCGATCGTACTCTTGATAAACTTGAGAAGCAGCATAACGACGAACTCCGTGAAGTTCATAACAAGATCGAAGAGATTGAGTCATCTATTATGGATGAGATCAAAGCACTTCGGCAAGAAATGAAACTGCACCACGAAGTTGAAAAACAAAAGATCGAAGATCTGAACAAATGGCGTTGGTTGGTGATGGGTGGAGCGGTTGTTATTGGATGGATTTTATCCAAGTTAGGGTTGCCTTTCGAAATAAAATAGTATATAATGTTTAATCCGTTGGTGAATTTTGTGATGGTTTTATGTCTGTTTACATTGACAGAAAATTTTTAGGTTTTGTATCATCAAAGTTAGAACAGTTTAAGCAAAAGCAAACTGATCTCTATAACTTTCGTTGCCCTTACTGCGGCGATTCAAAGAAGAACAAACTAAAGGCGAGAGGCTATGTTTATCGCAAGTCCAACGACTACTTCTTCATTTGCCACAACTGCGGCAAGTCGACGACGTTCGCAAAGTTTTTGGAATACACCGACGGTACAACCTACAAACAGTACATCTTGGAACGATATTCTAATGGCGAAACAGGAAATCACAACTACAAAAAGCCTGACTTCGAACACCTCAAAGGAAACGCCTATGCCCGATTCCAGTCATCAGGCAACAACACCAGAACAGATCCAGAGCCAGTTGAAAGCCTGGATAGAACATGGCGAGCGTTTGAACATTATAGTATAGTAAATCTTCCTGAAGAGCACTATGCTCGTGACTATATAAAAAATAGGAAGATTCCTGAGAAGTTCTGGGGCGAGATTCTATTTGTCCCCAAATTTTTTGATTTCCTAGACAAAGAGTTTCCCAATCATGGTAAAGACGAGGTCCCAAACGACGATCGTATAGTTCTCCTTTACACCAACGAAAAGGGTGAGATTACAAACGTCGCAGGAAGGGCATTGTCTGAATCCAAGATTCGGTATGTCACTGTAAAGGTGTCAGATGAGAAAAAGGTGTTTGGATTGCACCGTGTACGGAAAGAAGATAGAATCTATGTCGTTGAAGGACAGTTTGATTCTTATTTCTTGCCGAATTGTGTTGCCTCTGGTGATAGCAATTTGGGCGGCGTGGCAGCAATTTTTCCAGAACTAGATACTGTTCTGGTCTACGATAACGAAAGAAGAAATAAAGATATTGTAAAGCAGATTGAGAAATCAATTGACGCTGGTCATTCTGTTTGTTTGTTTCCAGACGATGTCCCTGGGAAAGATATTAACGAAATGATACAAAATGGTTTGACTTCAGACGAGATAAAAGATATTATAGATAGAAATACGCACAAAGGTTTATCTGCAAAATTAACCTTTACAAGTTGGAAAAGGTGTTAACATGAGTAATCTATCAGACCTCGGTTTAGAAATTGTAAAAAATCCGATCACTCAAGTAAGACTGCAGTTTCATGCTGGACATTGGTATGTTGAATATCGCCGCAAACCAAAATTCTTTTTAGATAAGTGGTGGTGGTTTGATGATAGCAAGTTTATGGATTACGCCGATGCCTCTATTCGTGCACAAACTTTGGCTGCTGAAGGTGGTTGGAAAGAAGTTAAGCATCTACAAACACAAATTTTTAATGTGAAGGATTTTTAATATGAAAGTACAATTAGTATCATATAGTAAACCAGTTTTAGAGGGATTGGAGACACCAACGGACCTTGTTGCTTATTGCGCAAGAGTCTCCAATCCCTCTAATCAATTAAACAGTGAAACTGCTGAGAAATTGATCAAGTATCTGGTGAAGCATCAGCACTGGTCACCGCTAGAAATGGCAACAATGTGTCTAGAAATTGAAACAACTAGAGACATTGCTCGTCAGATTCTTCGCCATCGCTCGTTTTCTTTTCAGGAGTTCTCGCAGCGTTACGCAGACCCAACAAAGGACCTGGAATTTGTTACCCGAGAAGCGAGACTTCAAGACCCAACTAACCGCCAAAATTCTATTTCTGGCGCAGAATTATTTGTACAGTATGAATGGAATAGAAAGCAACAAGAATTACTTGACCATGTAAAACAAGTCTACAGATGGGCAATCGATAACAATATTGCTAAAGAACAGGCTCGTGCTGTTCTTCCAGAGGGATTAACTATGTCCCGTATGTACATGAGCGGTACATTAAGATCTTGGATTCACTATATACAACTCCGAAGCGGTAACGGCACTCAAAAAGAACATATGGATATCGCGAAAGAGTGCGCCAAGGTTATTGCTGAAATATTCCCTCTATCAACACAATTCATCGCACAAGAATAATAAGGAGCAATCATGGCTACGAGACTTCCTAGCATCTATCAAGATTTCATTCACATTTCCAGATATGCACGATTCAACGATGATCTAGGTCGTCGAGAAACATGGGATGAAACTGTTGACAGATACATCAGTTATTTTAAGAGCAAAACAGACAACAATAAGAAAGTTCCTTGGGATGAATTGCGCACTGCTATTTTAAACCTAGAAGTCATGCCATCAATGCGTTGCTTGATGACCGCAGGACCTGCTTTGGAAAAGGATCAAGTCGCTGGTTATAATTGCTCGTATGTTGCCATTGATAATACAAAAGCATTTGATGAAATCATGTATGTTCTAATGTGCGGAACAGGTGTTGGTTTCTCTGTTGAATCAAAGTACACTAACAAACTTCCAGAAGTTCCAGAAGAACTACACGAAACAGACACAACCGTTGTCGTTGCTGATTCTAAGATTGGCTGGGCTTCTGCTTATCGTGAAATCGTTTCGCTTCTGTATTCTGGTAAGATCGCGAAGTGGGATGTATCAAAGGTTCGCCCAGCAGGTGAGCGTCTAAAGGTATTTGGTGGTCGCGCATCTGGTCCAGAACCATTGGTCGATCTATTCAAATTCACTCTCAATATCTTTACAAAGGCAAGAGGCAGGAAACTGTCTACCTTGGAGTGCCATGACATTGTATGCAAGATTGCTGATATTGTTGTTTGCGGTGGTGTTCGCCGTTCTGCTCTCATTTCTCTAACTGACCTCAACGATGACCAGTTGCGTCATGCAAAGTCAGGTGACTGGTGGACGCACAATGGGCAAAGAGCACTTGCAAATATTTCGGCAGTGTATGACAAACGAGTAGACATGGATACATTCATGAATGAATGGCATGCTCTTTATATGTCAAAGTCTGGCGAGCGTGGTATCTTTTCTCGTGCTGCTTCACAGGCTGTTGCTGCAAAGAACGGTCGTCGTGATCCGAAGCATGAGTTCGGCACAAACCCATGTTCTGAAATTATCTTGCGCCCATTTGAGTTCTGTAATCTTTCTGAGATCGTTGTTCGCGCAAACGATGATGTTGAATCATTGAAGCGTAAGGCACGTCTCGCTACAATCATTGGTACACTTCAGTCAACGCTAACAGACTTCCGCTACATCAATAAGAAGTGGAAGAATAATTGCGATGAAGAAAGATTGCTTGGCGTTTCCTTTACTGGTATTTGTGATAACAAGTTGCTTAATAAGCCATCACAAAAACTTGCTGATGCATTGGATGCTATCAGACTTCATTGCGTTGAAACAAATAAGGAATTCGCACATGCTCTTGGTGTTCCACAGTCGGCTGCAATTACTTGCGTCAAACCTTCAGGTACTGTATCACAGTTGGTTGATTCCGCTTCAGGCATTCACCCACGCTATGCCCAATATTATATTCGTAGAGTTAGGGCTGATATGAAGGATCCTCTTGCTCAGTTTATGATTAACAAGGGATACTTTGCTGAGGAAGATTTCTACAGCAAGTCAAATTGGGTGTTCTCATTCCCAATGAAGGCACCAAAGAACTCTGTTACACGCAACGACATGACTGCGATTGAACAGTTGGAACTTTGGAAGATCTATCAAGACCACTGGTGTGAACACAAGCCATCTATCACTGTATATGTTGGTGATGATGAGTGGATGGAAGTTGGTGCATGGGTTTACAAGAACATCTCGATTCTTTCAGGTGTTTCTTTCCTCCCACGCGACAACGGTTCATATCGTCAAGCACCTTACGAAGAAATTGATGAATCGTTGTATAACGAACTTCTTGCTCGCCAAAATGTGGATATCAATTGGGTAGAGTTTATGGAAGAAACAGATACAACAACTTCAGCAAAAGAATTGGCTTGCTCGGCAGGAGTCTGCGAACTGTGAAATTTAGCATTATAACACCCACTCACCTGAAGAACTCGTTTCTGGGTGACTTGTATGAGAGTCTTGTTGCTCAAACTTATGAGAACTGGGAGTGGGTGATTTATTTGAATGGTGTGGAAGGTGGTTTGGATGCTCTAGTAAATTACCCAGTGCTAGTTGCCATTAAGTCTGATGAGCGCATTAAAATTGTTGTGAGTGATGAGATCAATTCTAAAATCGGCTTCAATAAGAACAAAGCCTTTCATCTAGGAACAGGTGATGTTCTTGTTGAGGTCGATCATGATGATATGCTCACACCAGATTGCTTAGAAGAATTATACAAAGCATTTCAAGATCCTACTGTTGGATTTGTATACAGTGATAGTATCACCTATCATGTAAACAATGAATTTACACCATACGATGCTCATTATGGGTGGACTTATAAAAAAGTCATGTGGCGTGGCAAAGAACATTACTCAATGAATTCTTTTGCACCAACAAGCCACAGCATGGCGTATATCTGGTATGCGCCTGACCATGTTCGAGCATGGCGTAAAAGTGTTTATGTGTCCATTGGTGGTCATAATGTAAATCTAGATATATGCGATGATCATGAATTGGTTATTCGCACATACTTGAACACCAAGATGCATCATATCAATAAGCCCCTGTATGTTTACAGGATTACTGGTAACAATACTTGGTTAGAAAGAAATCAAGCAATTCAAGATACAACTAGAGAGTTGTTTAAGCAGTATGCATGGGATCTTGCGTGTAAAGATGCGAAAGACAGAGGGTTGGATATTGTAGAATTAGGCGGAGGAATTAATCCTCGGGCTGGATGCAATATCAATATTGATTTAGAAGATGGTAATGTTACCGCTGACCTTAATAATGGCATTCCGCTTCCAGATAACAGCGTTGGTGTAATCAACGCTTCGCATATTATAGAGCATCTTAACGATAAACACAAGATTATGGCTGAGATCTACCGTGTTCTTGCTGATGATGGTTGGGTATTCATACAGGTGCCTTCAACAGATGGTCGCGGCGCATTTCAAGACCCAACGCATGTGAGTTACTGGAACGAGAACTGCTTCTGGTATTACACCAGAAAAGATAAGGCAATGTTTATTCGTAACGACAAGATTCGGTTTCAGGAATTTAAACTTGATACCTTTTGGTGGGAACCACGAAGCGATAATATTGCAATCACAGATGCTTGGCTAGTTGCCATTAAGTCTGATAAGCGTAGACCACACCCAGTAAAAATATGAACAAGAAAACTAAAATTGTAATGATCTCGATGTTCAAGAATGAAGCGCAGAACATCGGGAAGATGCTAGAATCTGTTGCTCCGTATATCGATTACTGGATTCTACAGGATAATGGTTCTACGGATGGAACACCAGAAGTTGTAAAGGCATGGCAGGAAAAGTACAATATCCCAGGATTTGTTTACCAAGTTGAAGAAGGCTGGGTAAACTTCGGTTGGAATCGTGACCATCTCTTACAGAAGTGCCGCCAAACAGAACATGGCTGTGACTGGATTATGAAGATGGATTGCGACGAGACATTAATCGTCGATAGTGACTTTGATTGGTCGCCGTTTGACAATCATTCTACTCAAGCATTTCATGTAACATCTATTGCTGACCCTCTAATCTATTTCAGAGCATGGATCTGGAACGCCAAGTTACCGTGGCGTTTCAATCACGATCCAGCACATGAGACCATCTATCTAGACATAGAAGGTGTTGGTGAAAACTTTGAACGCAAAAATCTAGGATATAAGTTTAGATTAATTGGCGGTGTGATGCAGGGAGAAAGTTATACCGTTCCAACGAAATATGTTAGCGATGCGTTAAAGTTAGAAGAGCGATTAATTCGCGAAGGAACAATGTTGACTGACCTGTATCATTTTTGGTATATTGGTAAGTCGTATGAAGATTGCTATCGTGGTAACTTTTTCCCACTAAAAGACATTCACCAGAAGGAATATGCTCGCCGCTGCATATTTTATTTTCAACAAATCTTAGACTATACGCACGATTATAGCAATACGAAGAAAGCAAAAAATATTGACGAAATGGCTTACTTTGCTATGAACAGTATTGGTAATGCATATAGGTTTCTAGACGAGCATTACAAGGCAATTGAATTCTACAAAGAATCAGAACAGTTTGCCCCACCAAGAAACGACCACCTTGTTAATCTCGCCGAAACATATTGGGAGTTGATGGATTATCGAAGGATGGTTCAATGCACAGAAAAACTGATGCAACCAGAACGGAAGAATCCTTTCCCAGAGTTTTTCTTTCTCATTAATCAAAACCTTTATCATGACACTGGTACACACCCGCAATACTTGCATAAAATTGCAAGTGAGTTGACTGCGCAGTATACAACGCTTCATCTTGGAACTGTATTTGCTGTAAAGAAAGAAAACACGAAGCGAATGTTTATTGTTGATGACTTTTATGATGACCCAGAACTGGTTAGAAACTTTGCCTTGCAATTAGAATACACTGAGGATCTGCGATACTACAAGGGTAAAAGAACTCAGTCGTACAAAACGCCACAGATGCGTCAGAGGTTTGAAGAGATTATTGGTAAAAAGATTACTGTGTGGGATGAGCATGGAATGAATGGTGTGTTCCAGTATTGCACACCAGAAGATGCGTTAGTGTATCACTGGGACAACCAAACTTGGGCTGGAATGATTTACTTAACTCCTGGCGCACCATACCAAAGCGGAACATCATTATTCGCGCACAAAGCGACTGGTGCCAGATGTGAAACTGATGTAGGAGCAGAATATGCATTTAATGGCGGATACTACGATAGATCTAAATTTGAACTTGTAGATACGGCTGGAAATGTATTTAATCGATTGGTTCTTTTTGATGCAAAGTGTATACATGCTGCTAATGAATATTTTGGTCAATCGATAATAAATTCTAGATTGTTCCATCTTTTCTTCTTTGATTAAGGATATATACTATCATGGCATTCATAAACGCTAACATACCGCCCATAGAATGTTATGTGCGGACTAACTTTCTTCAGAACAGAACAGAGTTCGATGAAACGAAAGACTCATATCTTCCCGTCCTTATATTCGGTGTGGCGTCGATACCGCATCGTGCCCCGCTTTTTCATTTCATCATGGAAGACGAAGGGCTTTGGTTTCGCATGCCGATACACGCTTTCTGTCATAAGACTCCTGCGCCGCAAGCGTCGCTATATAATCTAGTTCTGTGGGATTCTTTCAGTTCATACATTGGAGTTACGCAGTTCGATTTCTTGATCAATAAGCGTATGAAGTATATTGATAGAAACAAGAAATGGAATGAAGGGACTTATATGTTTACGCTAGACTGGGCGCATGAAGACAAGAACATTGCAGATCTTGGGTTTAGCGAAGTCCCAGGGCAACATAAATGTGGTCATGTGATTAAACTTGATGATGGTAATTTTGCAATTCAGCCAAACAATCGCTGCCGCGCATTTGAGCCGTCCTTTGTTACGAAGCCTGGACAAAATCTTATTGAACGAAAACTTGGAACGCAAATGTGGTCTGTAGAGAATACAGCCAAGTGGGTTCTCTCTGATGACGATAGATACGATTACGAGGTTAAAAACAATGCCTGATCTAAAACTAACATGCGATAATTGTGGATCTTCATTTGCTTTATCATATGACGATGATGAAGTGAGTTATTCACCAAGTCATTGCCCATTCTGTGGCGATTTCTATGATAACGAGAGCGAAGAATTAGACTTTAATGATGACAATGATGAGGATTATCTAGACGAGCAAGATGACATCATTAATCGTTTAGACGACGAAGAAGATGATCGTCGTTGGAATTGATTACAGTCTAACTTCTCCCTGCGTTTGCATTAGTCGCGATAAGACATTTACAAATAGTTTTTTCTATTTTCTAAACGATAGAAAAACAGTCCAAGGAAAATTTCACAATATTCTTGGCGACCAGCATCCAGAATATCTAACAGACCAAGAGCGATACGAAAATATTGCTTCTTGGGTTCTGGGCATTTTATCAGGTTTTGATAGAGAAGAAGTTGTAATCCTCATTGAAGATTATTCTTTCGGCTCTAAAGGTAGGGTGTTTAATCTTGCTGAAAATTGCGGCATCCTTAAATACATGCTATACAAACAAGGATACCGTTTCTTTACAGTGCCACCAACTGTTATCAAGAAATATGCAACTGGAAAGGGCAACGCTACAAAAGAAAAGATGTATGATGTATTTGTAAAGGATACTCTTGTAGATTTACATAGTATAATATCTCCTACGACGAAACTTGGATCCCCAACTACGGACATTGTTGACGCTTGGTATATTGCGAAATATATGCTTGATAAGCAAACGCAACAACTAAAGATATGAGGCAACTAAAATGGCAGTAGAATTCGACTCTTGTGACGGTGCATTATGGCATGTCACACAAGAAAATAATTTTGCTAATGTTGACTCCACGGTATACTCATACAAAGACAGATACACCGAGCCAGATGAATTGGGCTACAAGTATCATGTCCTAACTTATAAAGAAAACGATCATAACTCTGCTGAAATTTTGTGTGCATATATTGGTGATGTGAAGTTTTTTATTGACAATCAAGCGAAAGCAGGGTATAATGGTATGATGGTCAAGGATAAGTCAGTACCTAAAAAGACAATTAAAAGTATGTTTAAAGCAATCCTTGTAAATTGGCAATTTCCTAACAATACAATTAAACAATTGGTGAAGCAAGTATGATTTTCGACAAAGAAAATTTAAATGAGTTGTTGAGAAATAATATTGTTACTGTGACCTTCACAAAGGTCAACGGTGAAGAGCGCATCATGAAGTGTACATTGTTGAGCGAGCATATTCCTAATGCACCAAAGACTAATGGAACAGTCGTTGCTCGTCAATCTAGTAATGATAATGTGTCTGTGTGGGATCTAGACGCAAATGGATGGCGCTCGTTTAAAGTTAACAATGTCAAGTCAGTTTCAATGGGATAATTTACTAAATAACAACACTCGCCTCAACCTTTCGGTGTAGAGGTCATGCGCACGGCGCTGAGTTTTATAGGATCCCGCTAGAAAAGTACAATCTAGCACCCATTGCGCAGTGGGGGGAAGATGAACCGAATTTTAATCTAATCGTAATATTTTTGCGCTATATACTGACTCCAGTTCTGGGAGTCTCCAATGCAATTCAAATCAATCTTTATTTCCGATGTCCATCTAGGATCTCGGGGATGTAAAGCCGATTTGCTATGCGATTTTTTGAAAAATAACTCAAGCGAAAATCTATATCTCGTCGGCGATATTATCGACGGCTGGCGGTTAAAAAGAAAATTCTATTGGCTGCAATCACACACTGATGTGATTCGTAAAATTCTCAAAGCCGCAAAGAACAATACCAAAGTCACCTATGTTGTTGGCAATCACGACGATGCATTTCGCGATCTATTGCCATTCGACATTCATTTTGGCAACATCGATCTTGTGAATCAATGCCGCCATGAGGGTGTCAATGGCAAAACCTATATGGTGATTCATGGCGATCTATTCGATGGTGTATTAAGAACCAAACTTCAGTGGCTATACCATCTTGGCGACATGCTGTATAATGTTTTGTTAAAATTAAATGTCCTTGTAAGTAAAGTTCGTAACTGGTTTAACATGCCACATTGGAGTTTAAGCCAGTATCTTAAGAACAAAACGAAAGAAGCGGTTTCGTATGTAAACAACTTCGAAGATCTAATTACAGATTATTGCAAAAAGCAAAAAGCCGATGGCGTAATCTGCGGTCATGTTCATAGAGCAGAGATTAAAACAATCAACGGCATTGAATACATGAACGATGGAGACTGGGTAGAATCCTGCACAGCATTAGTTGAACATTATGACGGAACATGGGAGATTATAGAATGGCTCGGACGAAAATAGTTCTCATTACAGATGCTTGGGAACCGCAAGTAAATGGTGTTGTAACCACCTATAAGAACATTATTGCAAATTTGCCTCCTGAAATAACAGTTGATGTTATTCATCCAGGATTATTCAGCAATATCAAAGTGCCATTCTATAAAGAAGTGCCGCTTCCATTTTGCAGTTACAAGAAGATGTTTAAAATAATTGAAACGCGAGATGAGCATTGGCATATGCTAGGATATGACACAAAGTACCACATTGCCACGGAAGGCATTCTTGGTCTACAAGCCAAACGAGTTCTTGAGAAACTTGGAATACAGTATACGACTTCTTACCATACGAAGTTCCCAGAGTTCTTTAATGAGATGTTCGGTGTTCCAGTTTCGTGGACTAAATGGTACTTCAACTGGTTTCATAAGAACGCAAAGTATGTGATGTGTTCCTCTGAATCTAACGCGAAAGAAAATTCAAATTGGAACTCAGTTGTTCTTGATAAGGGATATGACTTCCATTTTCGATTCAATGACAAATACAAGGACAACAGAGTTGTTCTATTATACGCTGGGCGTGTGAGTAAAGAAAAGAATCTAGATGCATTTTGTGAATTAGATGTTTCTAGTTGCGTTGCGCCATCGGTAGAAGTTATTAAAGTTATCGTCGGTGATGGACCATATAGAAAGAAATTGCAAAAGAAATATCCACACATTCGATTTCTTGGATATAAATTCGGTGAAGAGTTGGCAAGATGTTATCAACTCGCAGATGTGTTTGTATTTCCAAGTAGAGTAGACACTTATGGAATCGTGATTCTTGAAGCGATGGCATGCGGAACACCAGTAGCTGCTTACCCAGTAACAGGACCAATTGATCAAATTCAAAATGGTGTGAATGGGTTCGTTGATGTAGATTTGTCTACTGCTGTTTGTTTCGCCCTCGAAGTTGATCGCGGCTCAACTCATCTGAGCGTAAAAGATAAGAACTGGAAAAAGTCGGCGAGCCAATTTGTAGAATATATCTATAAAAATCAATAGTTTGCACAAGTCATTGATTTTATTAGAGTTTTTTGTGTTTACAAATTATAGGTTTTGTACTATAATGGTTGAGTATGAAAATCTATTACGAAGTATACGAAAACGCCATAGTCAACCACCCAATTACAGGAGCGCGAGTCAGAGGGAATAAGCAAATTCTCACGACCAAGAGCCGCGAAAAGGCACTCAAGTTATACCGCGAGAGCGAACTAACACGCTGGGTCGAAGAGATTACCGACGACGGTAGCGGCGAAACGACCGATATTATCACGGAGTAATTGCCTGGGGGACCTTCGGGTCCCCCTTTTTTTAGACCGCTGCAATAGGATTGCAGGAGGTCTGGAAGGACTTGCGTAAGTTATTGATTTTATTAGAATTATTCTTATTTACTTTTTAGCAAGAATAACCGATAATAGTCTTATGATGAATAACAAGGTGAATATCTGATGCCTCGTGGCGTTCCCAAGTCTGGTTTCCGTATGACGCGCAAGCGTCAGGCTGTCAATTTCGCGACTCAGGTTGTAAAGCCTGTTCGCGTTGAGACCGTCGCCGAGATTGAATCCAAACTCGCCGACCGTTTCGAGGCTCTCGCAATTATGTCAGAGGCGACAGGCAAGGGCATCAATCGCTCGCTCATCGTTTCTGGTCCTGCTGGTCTCGGCAAGTCCTTCACGGTCGAAGCCAAGTTGACTGAACTTGAGCAGAAGGGTCATAGCGTGACCTATATCAAGGGTTATGTGCGTCCTCTTGCGTTGTACAAGTTGCTGTACGAAACGCGCCATCCGAATTCTGTTCTGGTGTTCGACGACTCGGACTCGGTTTTCTACGATGATGTGAGCATGAATCTTCTGAAGGGTGCATGTGACTCGACCGAGCGTCGCGTTCTTCACTGGCTGTCAAAGTCCATCGAGAAGGAAGAAGATGAGGAAGGCGAGAGCATCCCCGAGAAGTTTGAATTCCAGGGTAGCATCATCTTCATCACCAACTACGATTTCGATGCGATGATTGAGTCGGGCAACAAGTTGGCTCCGCACTTCCAGGCTCTCGTTTCTCGGTCGCACTATCTTGATCTTGCGATGAAGACGAAGATGGATTATATCGTTCGCATTCGACAGGTTGTCCGTGGTGGCATGCTGCGTGACCGTGGCTTCAACGCTGCTGAGCAGACGATGATTCTTGAGTTTATCGAGAACAACATGGAGCGGCTGCGTGAGTTGTCGCTGCGTATGGTTGTCAAGATCTCTGGTCTGTATAAGATGGACAAAAAGAACTGGCAGAAACTCGCGAAGCAGACCTGCTTCCGCAACGCTGCCTAATTTTAGAGGAGAAGAGTGATGAAGAGCAAGAATGTGAAGGTTCAAAAGTTTTTCCAAGGTGACTTGGTGATGATTTCAAATCTCCCTCCGTGGATGAGTCATTTTTCTAGTGGTCTGGCGATTGTTATTGGCTCAGATGCTGACCAGGGCGGCGCGACCGTGGGTGCCCACAAAGAGTATATTCTTCATATCATCGAACGAAAGAATGATTCTTCTTGGTATCCTGAGGAGTGTCTTGAACTCGTCGAGATTGACCGTCTTGACTTGCTGCCTGAGAATCACAGAATCTCCAAGTCTCTCCGAGCCAAGAAAGAGCGCGATGAGAATTTGAAGAAGTCGAAGGCGACGGAGGTGAAGCCGTGAGCGTTCACTACATGGGAGCAGCAGCATTTGCGGCGTTGCAGTCTCGTCGCCGCACACAAGCAGCGAAGCGCGAAAAAAACAGCGAGTCGCTGACCGTTTCGGATACGGTCAGGCGTGCACTTGATGAGGGTGAGCCGTGCTCGGAGTGTCGCAGAATCGGAGAGCCTGATTGCGATTTTCCAGATTGTTTTGAGGAGGTGTTATCAGATTTGGAGTATGAGCGCGGATACTACGCTAAACCGCAACACTACCAAGAAGAAGAATACTATATCCGATGCGAAGCGAAAGAAGAAATCTTGGCTGAGGTCATTAGAGACATCAAGCATCGTTATGGGTTAATAAAGTGATGAATCGCCATCCCCATATGGGTTGGACGCAATACGATTCAACGCCACGCCACACGATTGGCGGTCAACTCACAGGATGGCGTTATACCGACGCCACACGCCATGTGAAATGCCCCAAGTGCGGTAGTGATGCTGGGTATGTTTGCGAAACTCCGAAGGGAAGGAAATCGACTTCTCCGCATTGGCAGAGAATGAAAGAGTGGAACATGAGGTTTGAGCAATGAACTACAATGCCGAATATGCCGAATATGCCATCGACGCGATTAAGGAGGTGAAGCCGTGAGCGTACTTGAACGGGTGTTGGCTTGGGTCTGGCGCAGGTTTATGGCGTGGGCATCGAAGTAGGTCAAGCCGTGAGCAAGCAATCCTAATTATTGCTGTTGACAAATTAAATTTGTAAAGGTATAATAGTTTATATGGCAAAGTACATACCAAAGGTTGTTCCCGAACCCACCTGGGAAAAGCGCACTGAGCCTTGCAGCCAATTTGAATTGGTTCGCGCATTTCAGTGGTACACCGATAACAAGAACAACAAAGATGCTCGCAAGTATCTGATTGAGTATCTTGTCAAGAACAATGAGATCACTCCGCTGCAAAAGCAAGCAGCAGATTATCTCAACGATTCCTGGAACATCGTCGACGGATGGGTGGCGCGATGCCTCAGTCGTGGCGCATGGGTTCCTGATACCACTTTCAACAATTTTAAGGAGCGCATGGATGTATTTCGAGGTCGCCTGGACAAGATTGTCACTGAAAAGAATCTTGGAGTCCCAGTCGTCAATACCAGCAACGTCGTCTCAATCCAAGAGCGAGTCCAGTCCAAAGTCGACTTCTTCGTCATGGAACTCGAAGCCAAGTTCGACGAAGTCTGGCACAGACAATCTGGGGTGGGATTTGTTCCCTACACATGGATGATTGAGAACGAAGTCAAGCCAATGCATGCTTCGAAGATTGCAGAATACTTCAAGAAGCGTACTGCTGACTGGATTGAGATTATTGAGTCCAAGGATGAGTATGTGAAAGAATCGTATCCTCGTCCTCGCAAAGAGATGATCGAGGGCGCGAAGTTCTTTGGTCTGATTGCGACCGATGCTGAGAAGTTGGCATCTAACAAGAGTGCTGCTCGTAAGCCGCGCAAGAAGAAGCCAATCTCCTTTGAGAAGAAGATTAAAAATCTCAAGTTCAAGAAGGACGATATCGATAACAAGTTGGTTTCGATCGATCCTGTGAAGATTATCGGAGCCGAGAAGTTGTGGATTTATAATACCAAGACTCGGCGATTGGGCGTCTATGTAGCCGCCGATGCAGCGGGTCTGGATGTAAAGGGTTCAGCCATTCAGAACTATAAATATGGTGAGTCGGTGAGCAAAACTCTCCGCAAGCCGAAGGATGTTCTGTCCCGAGTCTTGGATGGTGGTAAGGTTGTATTGCGTAAGGTGATGGGCGAGATTAATTCCAAGCCTGTGGAACTGAACGGTCGAATCAATAAGGATACAATCCTACTGCGAGTGGAGTAAAATGGTTGCAGTCACTAGCAATTATCTCAAGAAGTCCGATTCTGCCATGATTCGGAAGTATTCTAGATTTGTTCTAAATCGTATGGTCCGCCCATCGGTTCAAAAAAGAGCAAAAATCAACATCAAAGTTCTTGGCGAAGATGAGATGAAAACTGCTGCGGATCTTCTTGACTTAAAGACATACAAAGCGTGGGTTACTCACGACGGTCTAGACGAAGAAGGCAACAAGAAGTTTACTGTTGTTCTCAATTACAAACGCATTAATAAATTGGGCAAGAAGCCACAAACAAGATTGAAGAATATTCTCATTGATCTTGGACATGAACTGACTCACGTCAAGCAATATCTCAACAATGAGTTGTTTGACTATAAGAGCGGTGATGTCCGATTCAAGGGATTGTTCTTTGATGCCTCACATTACATGGACGAAGAAAAGTATTTTGATTGTCCATGGGAAATCGAAGCCTATGGGCGCGAGTGGGGTTTGTATAGAATCTTTTGTGCGAAATTAAAAGAGGAGCGTTTGAGTAAGTAATATGTCTAGCAAGAAGAAGTATGAGTATCGTGAGAACAAGAACTACAATCGCGATACTGAAGGTCTAAAGCAGCGTCGTCTTAAGGATGAGTCTCGTTGGCGGTTCAACCCCAACAAAGTGCAAGATGATGCAGAAATGGAAGACGAAGAAGACCTGTTCGATGAGTTTGACAACGACCCCCGATAACGGACTCATTGCAGCCGTTTCCAGGCTGACCCCAACCCAACCTATCCACCTGTAGAGGACCGCTGCAAACCGATTGCAGGAGGTTTCAGGGGCACACGCAAGTTATTGATTCCATTAGAGTTTTTTCTCTTTACCTTTTTATCGGTTTATACGATAATAGTTGTATGGAAAAGCAATACACATTCGACCAAGATATCGTCTCGGACATCTACAAGGATGCATACAATATGCGCCCAGGAGATTCCTTTTGGTATCAATGGGATACTGCTACCGACGATGGCAAGCAAGTTATCTGGGATAATCTACTCGAGTGGGTGCGAATGAGTGCCCTTGAAGAGCGTCACAGGCAGATTGATGCTGAGGCTCGGCTCGAGAAGGAAATCGCGACCATGTGCTCAAAGTACCGTATCCGCCGTGAGGATGCAATTCGGCATCTCCATGCCAAGTATGACACCAATGGCGATGTCGAATATCTCGAGTATCATCTCGGTGTGCGGTATGGTTATCTCTCTGGCTCTGTTTATGTGGGGTACTAATATGATGCCTGAACATGATTTGGATATTGCGCTCACGATGTACGCTGATCATTTGATCAAAGATTACAATCGTTGGAACAAGGATCTTGTGAGCAGCGCCACTGCGGGACAGTTTGGTGCCATCGATGGTAAGTATGATGTGTGGTTTGAGCGTGGGCGCAAGTTTATCAAGGTTGTGATGTCTTCATGGGGTTCGCGTTCGGTCCACAGTTTCATCTGCATTCAGCCGCATGGCAAGTTTCAGTTTGGTGACATTCTGAAGGCTGCTTCTTGGGCTGCTCCCGCGAAGAACTTTGCGCGTGGTAATGTGCTTGAGGTGAGTTCTTATAACAATCATCGATGGACAGGTGCTTAATATGCCAGTTGCAGTTCCTAATGTTGGCTCGCGTGTTCGTGTAACTACAATGTATCCGAACACTTATGCTTATCGTGGTGAGTATGACAATTATGTCACGATGACACGCGAAGGTCTTGTTGTAAAGTCCATCTTCAACGATCCGTTTTATTTCGCAGTTGAGACAGGCGCACCTGACCATCCTGTGAGTGAGTACAATGCAAAGTCACAGCATGTTATCAAGATTGAGTATATCGTCGGTGGCGCAAGTCAGGTTTCTACCGAGACAAAGGCATGGAAGGTGAAGTCGAAGGACAAGGTATATCTTGTGACTCGAGTCAATGGCAAATTCAATTGCTCGTGTAAGGGTTTCGAGTTTCGCCGTGACTGTAAGCATGTGGGTGCGGTGAGTAAGAAGTGACTGAAGAAATATACAGCCCAGAGTCTGTAAAAAACAATTTCGCGAGGTTGGTTACAGATAAAGCAATAGCAATATTCGGAGATGACATTGCTAATCCGAAACACGAACCGATTCGGTTTGCATATCAGATAAAGGTTGTAGAGTTTATTCTTGACCGAGATAATAGAAAATGAACTACAATGCCGAGTATGCCGAGTACAGTCAGTGGCTCTCTGTTGAAGAGGCACCTGACTACTGCGAAAGTTGCGGTGGGTTTGGTGACCACGGTGTCGAAGAGGGTACTGGTTGCCTGTATGTTTGCTATGCTTGCGGTGGGACTGGGAAGTGAGCATCTCTAAAGAGACAATCTGGCATTTCGTTTGCGACTCTTGCCGTAATTGGTGGAGCATCGCAAGCAGTGATGATTGGAAGCCGAAGGAATTATATTGTCCGCATTGCGGATTGAAACAGAATTTTGGTGAGTAATTTATGTCATATCAAGATGCATTGGTTGCTGCTGGCGCAAAGGTGATTGCGTTTCAGGAGTTTGGTGACTGGCAAGGCTCATGGGTTGCGCTTGTTGAATACAAGGGTGAGCGTGGTTGGGTACAAGGTTCGTTTGGATCTTGCGATCACTGTGATGCGTTTCAAGCAGAGTTTGGTTGGTTCGATGATGAGCAAGATGATTATCAAAAGCGTCTTGCTTCTTTCGGTGAATCGTATTTGGGTGGACTGCAAACAACTGCACAGGTTCTTGCAGAACATGCACCGAACTCGAAGTGGGATGCAGAAGCATTCAACATTGTCTTTTGGGTTCGCGAGACTGAACAAACTTATTGGGTGGTGTGATGAACGAAGAAATTCTACCTTGTCCAATGTGTGGCTCATCTGCTCGTTTAGATGCTAGTGGTACTACCGAGTGTTACGGTAAAGACTGGCAAACACTTTATATAGAATGTACTAAAGACAAGGATGAACATTGTGGAATGGAACTATCCCTCAATGCTGATTTCTGGCACCTGCGTAACGCACAAGACCAGTTGATTAAATGTTGGAATGGATTGGATAGAAAATGAACAATAGAATCAAAGAACTTGCTAAGTCTGTCCAGTGCGAAAGACACTGGACTGAAGAAGATATTGAAAAGTTCGCCGAGTTGATTGTTAAGGAATGTGCCCAAATTTGTTTTAGCGAGAGCAAAGGGCACGACATGGCTTTTGGTGAACATTGCGGAATTGTGATCAAAGAACATTTTGGAGTTGAGTGATGGAGTACACACCAGACTGTTGGGTTGTTCTTCGCATTGTCAGCATTAAAGATGATAATGAGATTTTCTATCGTTTGCTGTCTGGATGGGTCGGTGGATATGCTCAAGCTGATGCTTGGAGATTGAACAGTGGCATCACCAAATTTGAAGATGATGGAAGTCACTGGCTTGTCCATGGTGAGAGCGGCAGCGTCTATCGTTGCCATAAAAATTCATATCGATTGAGCACATTGACTTTCAGCAAGTACACTGAATGGCAAAAAACACTCGGAGAAGAGAATATACAAATGATGCCAGAAGATACTGACTGGCTGAATGTCAATTGGGGATTGAAAAATGACTAATGAAAAAGTCACAAAGGCTCTAGCCACATTGACTGAACTCGGTCAAGAGATGGAAAAGCGCAAAGAGCAGTACGAAGTTGAGAACGATGCTTGGTGGAATGGTTTGACTGAGAAAGAACGCCAAGATGCATTCTATGCTGTATGCAAACGAATTTATCAAGGCGAAATCATTGACCAAGGTTCATATCGATATATTCTTTATAATGTGTTTGGATTTGGTCCAGAAATGTATGGCGCAGGTATGGATTGCGGTTACATGGAAATTCATAATTCTATAGTTCCGATTAAGGGAGATAACAATGCGTAAAGAACTAGACGAAGCACTGTGTAAGAAGTATCCGAAGATCTTTCGGGATCGCAATGGCAACATGCGCGATACAGCCATGTGTTGGGGATTTGAATGTGGCGATGGTTGGTATGACATCCTTGATAAGGCATGTTCCATTATTCAATGGCACATCGATCAAAGTCGAGACCAAAGAGCAACAGCATTGCGTTACAATCGTGCTTTGCATCGTGCAGTGAGAGGCGATGTTCGCCCTCTGCAAATATACTTTACATATGGCGAAAATGTAAAAGAGCCAAGTGATTATGGCATAAAGAAGGCTGCAAAGGTTCTTGAAGATATTGAACCGCAGTGTAAAAGAGTTCCCGAAGCGTGTCCTCAAGTTATTGCCACTCAGATCAAAGAGAAGTTTGGAACACTGCGTTTCTACTATTTTGGCGGTGATGATTATTGTCGTGGTGTAGAAAGCATGGCAGAATCGATGAGTGCTGTGACCTGTGAAGTCTGTGGCTCGTCTGGTAAACTTCGAAACGGTGGATGGATTCGCACTCTCTGCGATGAACATGCCAAAGAGGCTGGATATCAAGATGGTGAACTTGTGTTAAATCAATTTGGGTTTAGGTTTACACACGGCTAACATTGATGCCAAGAATAACCCTTGACTTCTAACTCTTGCTATAGTATAATAGAAGTATGAGTAAAATGTTTATCAAGACTCCCGAAGAAGGTTATCATCTGACCAAGAGCGGTATCGCTCGCGCCGAGGCACATTACGGTGCCAAGTATATGGGGTACTGGGTGACCAAAAAGCCAGATGGTCAATGGAACGAAACTCCAGTCGATGTATTCTATCAGCCAAATCCTGATTTGTCGAAGGGTCACTCCCATTACTTCGGATTGTTTCTCAATAAAAGAGATGGTAGACCGTATATCACAGATGCAAAGTTTGCCTTCAGCGAGACAATTGTTGGCATTCTGACTGATAACGGTGAAGTGATTGTCAGTCGTTATCGCCATGACTTCGTTCAGAAGGGTGGACATTTTATCGATGGTGGTCGCGACTACACTCGCTCAAGTGGTGGTAAGTTTGTGAATGTCACCGTGAAAGATGGTGAATTTGTTTTGGAGTTGGTTGAATGAGCAATAGAATCGAAGAACTTGTGACTGCAACTGATGCTTGGTGTGACCAGAATTTCCCACCAGATTGGACGGAACGAGTCGACGAATTTCTTCCGTTGTGGAATGAGAAGTTCGCCGCCCTCGTCGCAGCAGCCGAGCGGGAGGCGTGTGCGCGGGTGTGTGAAGAAAGAGTTGGCTATTGGCAGAGAGATGACATTCGGCGCGACGAGGACGAAAACTGCGCCGCTGCCATCCGTGCGAGGGGGAGCAAATGACACGCGAGGACATCATTAGGATGGCGAAGGAAGCGGGATTTTTTACCCTGACCGCCGAAGAATGCATAAAGAAAACAGGCGGTGTTTTTTTTGGATTTTGCGATGACTCGATTTACGACGAACTTGAACGCTTCGCCGCCCTCGTCGCAGCAGCCGAGCGGGAGGCGTGTGCGGAAATCTGCGACGCGGAGGCTAGCATCGAAGGCATCGCGCAGCGGTGCGCCACCAAAATCCGTGCGAGGGGGAGCAAATGAAAGCAAAAGAGTATAATCTAATTACACAGTGTGTTGAGACTGGTGTGATGCTGGGCTGGAATCGTGCGCATAAGCATGATGCAACTCCAGACCCTGAAAGAATTCGCGATGCAATTGAACTGGCTGTGTTAAATGAAATTTGTGAGTGGTTTGATTTTGAAGAGGTGAAGACAAATGACAACAATTGATATACCTGAAAAGTTTGCAGTTCCTTTCAATCGGTTTGATTTCGAGCAGCAGATTATGTCTTGCTGGAATGTCACGACGGATCTAAAGGATCTTGCAGAAGGTGCCCTTGAGAATGATATGTCTCACGACCAGATTGCTAATGCACTGATTGGTATGCGTGAACTCTATGAACTGAGATTTGATAAACTGTTTCGTCAATTTGAACAGATGGTGCGCGAACATGCGAAAAGTTTTGATCAAATGTCAGACGAAGAATTGCAAGATATGATTGAGAAAGATCTTGCAGATAGAGCCAAAAAACACGAAAAAGAGAATCCGCTTCGTCATAATACGGGATTCTATCAAACATGATGATTCTCGAGCAACCAAAATGCTTCACAGACTTTCAGTGGGAAGTCTATCAACAAGAACTGCAAGAAGTCAAGAATACTAAGACTCTTGACATTTGTTTTGATTGCACGATAGAATATCAAAGGCAGATGCGCAATGAAAGCAAGTGTGCTTTCCCCATGAAGCGTCTGGACAAGGTCACGGAGTATGTGTGATGGTTCTTTTTTTAATTGATGTTTTCATTCTTGTTTGGTCAGCAGTTTTTGCAGTCATAGAGCGTGGAACAGTGACGGGTTGGGTATGTGCTGCTCTTGTCGTTTGGCAAGTTCGGGGTTTTATCTCTTACATCAATGAAAATTCTTTCACTAAAGAAAATGATTAATTTTGTTTGATTTTGTTTGAATTGTACTATATAATACACTATAAGTACAGCAATTTCTAGCGTGATTCGCGACGCCCTCATTTTCTTGAGGTAGGACTTGAAGTCTTAAAGTGCCTATGAGTTTCCCTCTCGCACTTGAAAACAGCGACCTTTTGTGAGGGACTTCGTAAGTTATTGATTTTATTAAAGTTTTTTATGTTTTACTTTCGACTCTTGTAGCGGTATAATGACTGTATTGAGTTGATAGATAGAGCGTCCGCTGCGATTGCTCTTGCTGTTTTAAAAATTAGGTTTCTGGGTAAGGTTTCGAAGCGCATATTCTTGCGTGGGAAGCCACCGATATCTGCGGGAGTTGGGGCAGATGTCAAGATTCGCCTTCAAAGCATAAATGGTGATGCACGGGTTTTGTAAGCCTGAGAACTCAGTTCGATTCCGAGTGGAGGCACCATATTGAAGCACATTAGACCCTGCTTGACCGTCCCAGTGATAAAAGTAAAGGTCGTTAATATTACTTCTAGTGTGTTTCAATATGGTTTTTATGTTCCCTTCATCTAGCGGTCAGGATGTCACCCTTTCACGGTGAGTACACGAGTTCGAATCTCGTAGGGAACGCCAATTTCGGGTCTATCGTATAATGGCAATTATATCTGGCTCTTACCCAGTTTGATACAGGTTCGAATCCTGTTAGACCCACCAATTTTTGTTATGTTTTTTGGGAGTATAGCTGGAAGGTCTAGCATAGGACTTTTAATCCTTCGACGAGGGTTCGATTCCCTCTACTCCTACCATTTTGTGATTGTTTCCCGCTGGTGTAGTGGTAGCATACGAGTCTCCAAAACTCTTGGTCGCAGTTCGATTCTGTGGCGGGATGCCATTTCCTAATGCATAGTGTGAGAACTCCCGCACTTAATAATGGGATACGGTGTGTGACTCTACCTAAAGAAAAGAGCAGGAGCGGTGGTTACTTACACCGCAGCTATTTTGGCGCGTAGATCAGCGGTAGATCAGCTGACTGTTAATCAGCCTGTCGGTGGTTCGATCCCACCCGCGCCAGCCATTTTTGGGCTGTTAGTATACTGGGTATTATGCTGCGTTTGCATCGCAGAGAAGGGAGTTCGATTCTCCCACGGTCCACCATTTTGCTCGGTTAACTCAGTTGGTAGAGTGTCTGGTTTACATCCAGAATGTCGGCGGTTCGAACCCGTCACCGAGTACCAATTTTGTTGCTTGTAAGCCCAGAGGCTAGATCGAGCGTTATGTAACTATCACAATAAACTGTAATCAATTGTAAAGCAGTTGAGTGATAGCATAGAGTGCAAGCAGCAAATCTTTTTTTGGGGGATCTTCTAATGGCAGGAAAGTGGACTTTGACTCCATCAATCTAGGTTCGAGTCCTAGTCCCCCAGCCATTTTAGTTTATGTGGGCAAGCGGTGAAGTTGGAGAGTCACACCAGACTGTAAATCTGGCGCCATCGGCTGAGTAGGTTCGATTCCTTCCTTTCCCACCAATTATGTGATGGTTGACTAATGGTAAGTCCCCAGGTTGTGATCCTGGTATATCTGGGTTCGAGTCCCAGTCATCACCCCAATATAGAAACATAGCATAGCGGCTAATGCGCCACCTTCATACGGTGTTTATCGTGAGTTCGAGTCTCACTGTTTCTACCATTTTAACATGTGACGGTGGCTGAAAGGTCAGGCAGAAGTCTGCAAAACTTCTTCATGCTGGTTCGAGTCCAGTCTGTCACTCCAATTTGTAAAAAGCAATGAATAGGAGTAATTACCCTTCCACATTGCGATAACTTAACAACGCAGTTGGTGTCGTACGCACATAGACAGGTAACAAAGGTCTGCCCTGTAAAAGAATTCGCCAAGTTAGCTGAGATAGATTAGCGCAAGTCTGAAGAACTTGATAGGTTGGCGCGATACCAACACTTGGCACCAATCGCGACGGTTCTACCATCGTTAATCGGTAGCGCTGCACCCAGAAGCGAGAGAAGATCCAGGGTGGATCGACTGGGATTTATTACGCCTCATTAGTTCAGTGGATTAGAACGCGATGCTACGGACATCGAGGTCGGAGGTTCAAGTCCTTCATGGGGTGCCACATTTCGGATCCATAGTACAAAAGAAGTACATTCGACTGATAATCGAAAGACAAAGGAGCGTTACCTTTTGGATCCACCATTTCGCAGGATTAATTCAGTGGTAGAATGTCTCGTTGCCAACGAGAATGCCATCGGTTCGAATCCGATATCCTGCTCCATTTTGGCTCGGTAGAACAGTTGGTTAGTTCACATGCCTGTCACGCATGAGGTCGTGGGTTCAAGTCCCATCCGAGTCGCCATATTGGAAGGTAAAGTGAACAGGGTTCACATTTGTTTGCTAAACAAAATGTTCCTAAACAGGAATGTGTTTCGAGTACACTGCCTTCCGCCATTTTGCGCTCGTAGTTCAGGGGATAGAACACAAACCTTCTAAGTTTGGGGTCGCAGGTTCGAATCCTGCCGAGCGTGCCATTTTTATTGAACAATATCCTTGTCAGCACAGGGTGCAGGAGAGATTTATAAACTCTTTAGCGGCAGATTACCGTTCACGGCTGGGATCGTTACCCAGGACAAGGACCACTCTTGGGACTATAGCATAATTGGTTAATGCAGCAAACTCATAATTTGTTGATTCTTGGTTCAAGTCCAAGTGGTCCCACCACTTTACTTTTGTGACTAGATATAGTATAATATATAAACAATCGGACAGTAGCACAGCCTGGTAGTGCATCTGCTTTGGGAGCAGAGGGTCGGAGGTTCGAATCCTCTCTGTCCGACCATTTTATTGAGGATATATTATGGCAAATCATGTAAACACTCATGTTCGTTTTGAGAAACTCAACGATGCTGGCAAAGCAAAGTTGCAAGAACTATACTCGCGCGTTCGAACTGGATCTGACAAAGCAGTCATTTATGAGTGGTTCAGTGACATCTTCGGTCTTGATCCAGAAATTACAGATAAGTATGACTGGAATTTAGAAAACATTGGACCGAAGTGGTGTTACTTCGAAGATCGTGGTGAAGATTATTTCAATACAGTTTCTGCTTGGAGTTTTCCGCAAGCAGGATTAGAGTGGCTCTTTGAGCAGATTGTTTCTGTTGACCCCGACTTCATCGCGTCCGTCATGTATGAAGACGAAATGCCAAACTTCTTTGGTGTATATGTTTACAACAAAGATGGAATGATTGATGGATGTGAGTGGGGTGAAGAAGGCGAAATCACAGAGATGATGGAGCAGATGGTTCCGTCGCTCAAGGAACTTGATCAAGAAGAACAGAGTGAAGTTTATTTTGATCTTTGGTCAGAGAATATTTGGGAAATTGTACATGATAAGCAAGATCAAGTATACAATGACATTATGGAGTCGTTGAAGTAATTTTTGCGACTGTGGCGAAATCGGTATCCGCAGCAGACTTAAAATCTGCCTCCGTTAGGAATGTCGGTTCGAGTCCGACCAGTCGCACCAGAATGCGGGATTAGTTTAATGGTAAAACAGCAGATTTCCAATCTTCGGTCGAGAGTTCGATTCTCTCATCCCGCTCCAATTTAGAGAAGTGTTATGTTTGACAATTTAAGAACAACACCAGAGATTCAACAGGAACGAATGAATATCTGCGCAACCTGCGAACACAACAAACTCAGTGTTTGCAGAAAGTGTGGCTGTATTCTTAAACTTAAAACACAATGGGCAAATACAAAGTGCCCTGTTGGAAAGTGGGGTCCAGTTAAATCTGAAGTATGAGCGATGCTCCGAAAAAATTTAAATTCGAAGATCTTCAACCACATGTAGATATGCTATGTGATGCGTTGGAAAACAAAGGTGCATCAGCATCTGGCTTCTCATACAACTCACAAGTATATCCACAGGCAAAAGCATACAGAAATCTATTAGTAAAAATTAGAGCAAAAGAAATCTCAGGATACGATCTTGAGATGATGCTGCATGCTTTAAAAGCAGAAACTTTGGAATCAACTGGTGGTAATCAAATATATAGAATTAGAAAGATTGTAGATGCACTTGACTCGTTCGTCAGGAAGGAATATAATAAACTAAACAATTAGGAAGTGTGGGAGAGTGGATTAATCCAGCAGTCTTGAAAACTGCAGACTCGCAAGGGTCCGTGAGTTCGAATCTCACCGCTTCCGCCAAATTTTGCCTTCGTAGCCCAACTGGCAGAGGCGTTAGTCTTAGGAACTAATCAGTGACAGTTCGAATCTGTCCGAAGGCACCATATATAATGTAGAGGAGAATATGTCGTTAGTGTTAGTTGTAGACAAAGGTGGTATGCCTAAAGACTGGGTAAACTTCGAAATGGCAACATGTTATTATGCCAAGAAGAAGGTTATCTGGGAATTGGGCGAGAAGATGAAAACCATGCTTGGTGGACACAATGAGCATGGTGAACAGTCACGCATTGACATCTCTTGCATCATTGGTGTGAGTGGTCCATTGCTTGGTGATAAATTCTACAACACACAAACAGTGTTCGCCGATCGCATGACATTGTATGCTCGAGACCAGCATCTATGTGCATATTGTGGAAATGAATTCAGCACGAGTCAATTGACGATTGACCATGTTCATCCGAAGTCGCGTGGTGGTAGCAATCACTGGACTAATTGCGTAACAGCATGCCGTACATGTAATCACCGTAAGGGATGGAAGACTCCAGAAGAAGCCAAGATGCATCTTCTCTATGTTCCTTATGCGCCGACTGTTCATGAAAGAATCTTGCTGAAGAATCGTAGAGTGCTTGCTGATCAAATGGAATATCTAAAGGCAAGCATTCCAAAGAACAGTCGTGTTTGGAGAAATGTATCATGAGTACTGGCGGCAAAGGAAGCAAGCCTAGACCATTGAGTGTTCCGCGCAAACAGTTTGATGATAGCTGGGAGCGCATCTTCGGAAAGAAGAAAGAAGAACAGAAACCTAAATAGAGATAGAATTGAAATTGCGGGGTAACTCAGTTAGCAGAGTGCGGGACTCATAATCCTGATGTCGAGGGTGCGACTCCTTCCTCCGCAACCAGTTTATCTTGTTAAAACCTGAATAGTGATTCCAAACACTGGTATAATTATTGCTGAAAATGAGATAAAGATTAAAGCAGTATCAATTAAATCGGCATCCGCTTGTGCTTTTGCTCTTATTTTTTCCCTCTGCAATTTATCTCGTTCTTTATACATACGAACACG
>Ga0208698_100036_pt1 | contig 39637 bp, 39 predicted proteins | sample LakMenEpi20Aug08_FD_150717 | JGI IMG/M metagenome (GOLD analysis project Ga0208698, IMG submission 150717) | Freshwater microbial communities from Lake Mendota, WI - 20AUG2008 deep hole epilimnion (SPAdes) | ecosystem: Environmental > Aquatic > Freshwater > Lake > Epilimnion/Euphotic zone ... | reverse complement strand
ATGTTGGGTTTCATACTTCAACCCAACCTACAAATTCAGGGTTTTTCCAATTTGGACAAGCTATTGCTCAGTAAACAATATTTTATATAAGTGACCAGTATCAATGGTTTTCATCTTTTCAAGAATTGTGAGCGGATTTCTGCACGTACACTCATGAGGATTTTACCGAGATGATTTTCTCCTGTATGATTTGCACCACAGCCCCAGAAACAGTCTGTAGGGGAATTTTCTATGAGCATTTCATCACCTGTGATTAATAATATTTCCCTAATATCAGCATGAGTGATAAATTTGTGTAGTACCCCAATCCGCATGACTTGAGTTTTGACCAATTCCCAATCTGGACGGAAACGACGAGAGGGACAACGCCCTAAAGCAGCAGCCTCCTCAGGACTGACAGCAGCGTGAATTAAAGGTATAATGGGAGCATCGGAACTACCAACAAACTTTTGTGCTTGATAATAATGCTCAACGGTTGGCCAGTCAGTACCATCAATGTTAATACTGTGGGGAGAAAAGTTAGAAAAACAACCATAGGGCTGGGAAACTTGATAAAAATAAATAGTCATTTGCAAAATTCTCTTTTATACTAAGTTAGCAAGTTCAGTCGTCAACATCTCTAAAAAAATCTAGGAACTTTCCCTGAAAGTTTTCTCCGGGGGTTTGAGAAACCAGATATTTAATTTTTGGAAATGTTAATACAAATAAAAAATAGGTTGAGCTATTCTTTTTTTATGTCTACAGATGCTTTTGAAAAAACAAATTGGGCGTGGGAGTTTTCTTTATTTCAGCAAAAAGTAGGGGAATGGGTGGAATACCAATTTTCCCAGTTTCTACCTTCTGAATGGTCAATTAGTCCTTGGTTAGGAGAATTATTAGAAATCCTATTTTGGTCAGGATTAGGTTCATTTTTGCTGTGGATAGGGTGGTGATTATGGCAAGAATTTAATCCTTATATTTATGCTTGGCTGAATACAATTAGTAATTATTCTGGTTCTAGAAAAAAGGAGATCAGGTTTTACTAAAAATCTGGGAAGAACAAACAGGGAGCAGTACAGAAAACTTTAATAATGTATTACAACTAAAAGCACAAAAACGCCGAATAAATGAACGAGAACTGATAAAATGGTTAGGGAAATGGCGTAAATTACGAGAAACTAAAAATTAAATTTCTCAAAATCTCTTTCTATTCCTTTTTTGTGTATGTGAGAATGTAGGTTGGATTGAGCGATAGCAAAACCCAAAAACCCAAAATTATCAAGGTCTTGGTCAAACTAAAATTATCAAGGATTTTGTTGGGTTTCCTTTGTCAACCCAACCTACTATAATCTACTAAAGGATTTTGTTGGGTTTCCTTTGTCAAACTAACCTACTATAATCTAATATAAGCTTTCTATTCTTTCTTTTTTGTGTGAGAGTGATCAATATGAGTCAAACCAATAATTCCATTTTAATTAACCTGGGAAAAGCAATTAATCAAATAGTTGTTGGACAACCTACTTTGATTAAACAGACATTAATCGCTTTATTAGCAGGAGGACACATCATTTTAGAAGGAGTTCTCGGTACAGGAAAAACTCTTTTAGTTAAGGTTTTAGCCCAATTAATCCAATCTGATTTTCGTCGTATTCAACTAACTCCAGATGTTTTACCATCTGATATTACAGGTACAAATATTTTTGATTTAAATACCCGGGATTTTACCTTAAAAAGAGGTCCTATATTTACAGAAATACTTTTAGCTGATGAAATTAACCGCACTCCTCCAAAAACCCAAGCTGCACTCTTAGAAGCAATGGAAGAAATGCAAGTTACACTAGATGGAAAAAGTTTACCTTTACCTGATTTATTTTGGGTAATTGCTACCCAAAATCCTTTAGAATTTGAAGGAACTTATCCCTTACCAGAAGCGCAATTAGATCGGTTTTTGTTTAAGTTAATTGTTGATTATCCAGAACAAACAGCCGAAAAACAAATGTTATTAAATCGTCAGTCTGGGTTTGCTGCTAAACGCTCAGATATTGCCAATTTAAAACCTATTCCAGTTCCTAGATAATTCATTGATAATCTCATGTTGAAAACAAGTTTCATAACAAGAATTACGTTCCCTAAAGAGACAAGGATAGTTAATAAAAACCATGAATAATTCAGCATTTATTATCTTTATTCTCTTTGCAATAATTTGGGTTTTAATGGCAACTGCATCTGTAATTATCTTCTTGAAATCAGATGGACAAAAAGTTCATTTTGGCAAAACTGGACTGATTATTTCTATCTCTATTATTCTCCCAATTATTATGGCTCTGAGTTATGCAGCATTTAGGGGAACATTTTGAAATTTCCCTAATAGTCTAGTTGCAATTCGTCACAAAATTGACGGCAGAAATCAGTATTCATAAATTCATCCTTGATAATATGATTCCCTCCAAAAAAGTTTATTTCTTATTAATTGCGGGAATATTTATTTCCCCAATTTTGTCTATGATTTTGGGAATTGATCAAACCATAATCATAATTTGTTTATTTGATATTACCGTTTTTATCTTCATGGTAATTGATATTTGGAGAATAAAAGCCAACCGTGTAGAAATTACCCGCGAATTACCTTTACGTTTATCTATTGGTAGGGATAATTCAGTTATATTAAAAGTCCAAGCTGGGAAAGTTGATACAGTTATTCAAGTTCGTGATTATTATCCACAAGAATTTGCTGTTTCTGAAAACACAATTACAGCTAATATTTATGCTAATCAAAACCAAGCATTAATTTACACAGTTTATCCAAATCAAAGAGGAGAGTTTTCTTGGGGAAATATCCAAGTCCGACAGTTAGGAATGTGGGGTTTAGGGTGGTATGATTGGCAAATTCCCCAAAATACACAGGTAAAAGTATATCCTGATTTAATTGGATTGCGATCGCTTTCTATTCGTCTCACATTACAATCATCAGGTTCTATCCGCAAAATTCGGCAAATGGGTATAGGTACAGAATTTGCTGAACTGCGGAACTATCGCAGCGGTGATGATTTGCGGTTTATTAATTGGAAAGCAACAGCTAGACGTGCTTATGGTAATACAGGACTCCTAGTTAGAGTTTTAGAACCAGAACAAGAACAAACATTATTGATATTACTAGATCGTGGCAGATTAATGACAGCACAAGTTCAGGGTTTGCAACGATTTGACTGGGGTTTAAATACTACATTATCCCTAGCATTAGCGGGTTTACACAGAGGCGATCGCGTTGGCGTTGGTGTATTTGATCGCCAAATACATACGTGGATACCCCCAGAAAGAGGACAACATCAACTCAACCGACTCATTGATAAACTCACCCCCATTTAACCAGAATTACTGGAATCTGACTATTTAGGTGCAGTTACTCACGTCGTCAAACAACAAAGCCGCAGGGCTTTAGTAGTCGTTATTACGGACTTAGTTGATATCACTGCTTCCTCCGAACTGCTCGCAGCACTTACCAGACTCGCACCCCGTTATTTACCCTTTTGCGTCACCCTGGCAGATCCTCAAGTTGATAAATTAGCACATACCTTTACGGAAAATGTTACACAGTCTTATATTCGCGCAGTTGCTTTAGACTTATTAGCACAAAGACAACTGGCATTTGCTCAATTAAAACAAAAAGGTGTATTAGTTCTCGACGCACCGGCAAATCAAATTTCCGAACAGTTAGTTGATAGATATTTACAACTTAAAGCTAGAAATCAGCTTTGAATAGAAAATTGCTTTTTTTAGTGAGGTAGACTATGCGGGTAAAATGCCTGTACCACAAGAGTTTTACAGCAATTTCCGGTGTTATAAGGTACATATTTGTACCTCATCTTCAGCGGAAAACGCTGTATCATTAATATCTGTGCTTTAGAATACTAGAAAATGCTGTATGTTGGGTTTCCTCGCGGCCACCCAACGGATAATACTACTTACTAGTAGTAGAACTAACATCCACAGTTTCCCCAGGGGAAGTGGCATGATTAGCGGAATTGCTGGTACTATTTCCTACAGTTCCTTTCTTGGTCTTCCAACCATCAATTACCAATCCCGAAACTTCAGTAACGAATAAAGTTAACAGTAAAACATCATCAACTTGGCCAATAATAGGAATAAAATCTGGAGAAATATCCAAAGGGCTAATTAAATAGGCAACTGTGCCGATAATTACCCACCAACGGTACTTAGGATTACGTAATGTATTCCGATACCATGTATAAAGGGATTGAATTGAGAAGTTCATATTCTTAACCTCCAGTGGTTTTTTTCATTTTGGCAAATAATCCTCTAAATTCCCGGTGGGAATAACCGTCAGATTGTGTATAGAAGATGTTACTCCTTAGTAATTAACGAGAAAAGTTTGTGAGTAATGCAAAACTCTCTAAAATAAAAATGCTTTGACTACTAGGAATGGTGAGGGGAAATTTACACAGTGGATATTTTAGATTTGTTTAAGAAGGGCGGGCCAGCTATGTGGCCTTTGTTCGTTTTGTCGGTTCTATCACTAAGTGTGATTTTTGAACGGCTGTGGTTCTGGTTAGTGATTCTTGCCCAGGAAAAAGAAATAGTCAATCGGGTTCTTGACGCTGCTGGTGAAGATTGGGGAATCGCTGAAACAATAGCTGAACAAGCCAGAAATCAGCCCATTGGTAGATTTTTATACGCACCTTTAAGCTTGCAAAAAAGTGATCCAGAAACTTTTAGATTGGCGCTAGAATCAACCGCAGCCGACGAGGTAGCTGGAATGCGTCGGGGGGAAAAACTTTTGGAGGCTGTAATTGCTCTCTCACCCCTGTTAGGATTGTTGGGTACAGTCCTGGGTTTGATTCGTTCTTTAGGTGCAATTCGTATTGGTGATTTGGGAACTGAATCTACAGCAGGTGTAACTACGGGGATTGGAGAATCACTAATTAGTACAGCATCAGGATTAATAGTAGCGATCGCTAGTTTAGTATTCTACCGCTTATTTCAAAGTTTTGTTGTTAACCAAGTCAAAATTTTCAACAAAGCGGGTAATGAACTGGAATTGCTTTACCGTCAATATCCTCCTGAACCTAAAACAGTTAACACAGAAAGATTCTCAAAACGTAGTTCTAAGAATTTTGATTTATCTTCTGGGTTAGAATCAAAAACATTTATCCAAGAACCAGAAAATCAGCCAGATGATACAATTGATAATTTAAGTTTGCACTCTACTTCATCAATTGAGCCAGATGATACAATTGATAACCCCAGTTTAAACCCTGTAAATTCAGCAGATTTGCCAGATCACAAAACTGATAATTTAAGTTTGCACTCTGCTTCATCAATTGAGCCAGATGATACAATTGATAACCCCAGTTTAAACCCTATAAATTCAGCAGATTTGCCAGATCACAAAACTGATAATTTAAGTTTGCACCCTGTAGAAAAACAAGAAGATGAAAGTTAAGCTAGATACTCCCGGTGAAGACCTTCAGATTCAAATTATCCCTCTAATTGACGTTGTTTTTTGTATTCTGACATTCTTTCTATTGGCGGCTTTACAATTTACCCGTCAACAAGCAATTAATGTTGATTTACCCAAAGCTAGTACGGGTGAAAATTCCGCTGCTAATTTCCAAATTAAAAGCAAAATATTACCTGTGACAATTGATGCTGTTGGATCGCTTTACATAGAAAAAGAACAGATAAAACGAGAGGAATTGGAAGGACGTTTAAAACAATACATCCAAGCCAATCCAGATGGGATTTTAGTATTAAATGCGTCGCGGACAGCTACTTATAACGATGTAATTCAAATATTAGATTTGCTGCGACAAATAGGAGGAAATCGTGTATCTTTGGGAATTATCCCTGGTTCATCTCAACCATTGACAAATTCATCTAGTTTTCCGGTTCCTCCCATACCTAATAATCCCACAAATCCCGAAATCAACTCACTAGGAAATTTGAGGTCTGTACCACCAATTAACCCAAATCTACCCGCACCAGGGAACGGAAATAACCCTAGTTTAGTTCCTAACAGCACTTTACCTCAGGTGACCGTAACACCAGGAATAAATAATTCCTCTCCTCAAAATTAAAACCATTTTGTGAGAAATTACCGATATTATTTCCCCATATTTTCCTTATCAATAGGAAGTTATGGGGATATTTTTAGGTAAAATTAAAGGTACAAAGTTGAATCATGAAACTCTTGTGGTGCGGGCATCTTGCCCGCTATATATGTATCTCATAACACCGGGAATGTATCTAAAATTGCTCTAGATTGAAGATTTTTCAACTTTTAGAAAAACAAGAACTTTATTTTTTGTCGGATATTTTTGTACAATATACAGGTGTTAAAATTACTGCTTAGTCCCATTTATCACAAAGTCAATACTTTATGACAGTAGCGAAAATCGGAATCATTGGTGGAAGCGGTCTATATAAAATGGAAGCGCTCAAAGATGTGGAAGAAATAGAAATTTCTACACCTTTTGGTTCACCTTCAGATGTGATTATTCTCGGAACTTTAGAAGGAACAAGAGTAGCTTTTTTAGCGCGTCATGGTCGTAATCATACATTATTACCTGCTGAATTGCCATATCGGGCTAATATTTACGCGATGAAGCAATTGGGGGTAGAATACCTAATCTCTGCTAGTGCTGTGGGTTCTTTGAAAGCTGAAGTTAAACCCTTAGATATGGTAATTCCCGATCAGTTTATTGATCGAACCAAGAATCGCATTTCTACCTTCTTTGGTGAAGGAATTGTGGCGCATATTGCTTTTGGTGAGCCGATTTGCCATAATTTATCTAGTATTTTAGCTGAGGCGATCGCTTCTTTAAGTTTACTAGATGTCACATTACATAATGGTGGTACGTACGTATGTATGGAGGGACCGGCTTTTTCTACTAAGGCTGAATCTCATCTCTATCGGAGTTGGGATGCTACAGTCATAGGGATGACAAATTTACCCGAAGCGAAGTTAGCACGGGAAGCGGAAATCGCCTATGCAACGTTGGCGCTGGTGACGGATTATGATTGTTGGCATCCAGATCATGATACTGTGACGGTGGAAATGGTAATTGGGAATTTACATAAAAATGCAGCAAATGCACAAAAGGTAATTCAAGAAACTGTGAAGCGGTTGAGTGCAAATCCTCCTGCTAGTGAGGCGCATTCGGCTTTGAAATATGCGATTTTGACAAATTTGGAGAAAGCACCAGCAGCAACTAAGGAGAAGTTGGCTTTGTTGTTAGAGAAGTATTTGTAAGGGAATAGGGAATGAGAACTGACTGATTAAATCGGTCTATTCTCTCGCCCATGATAGATGCGTAAAATAATCACATCATCTTCAAGAATAGCGTAGTGAATAATATAGCCGTATTTACCAAAAGAAACTAAAAGTTTTCGTAATCCTGCTACCTCATCTACAATCGCGCCTCGATGTGGATTTTGCTGTAGAGTATCGCTAGAAGAGACTATTGTTTGTACTGCGCGTGCTGCTGCGTTAACATCATTAAGTGCGATAAAATCGTAATGACGATTTAAGTCGTTAATTGCAGTTTGGGTCCAAACTATCTGAGACATCAGCGTTCTTGATTGATTCCTAAGCTATTTACCCATTCCCGCACTCGTTCATGTTCCACTCCTGAACCTGTGCGACGGTAGGTTTCTAGCGCGGATTTACTTTGTTGAATCATGTCGGCTTCAGTGAGAGGTTGAAAATTTAGTTCTGCATCTATTTCGCCATACTCAAGTGATTCTTCTGTGGTTTGAGTAGGTTTATTTGTCAGCAACCGCTCAAAATCTTCTAATTCCCCAGATGTACCAGTTAGCCATGTTAAGAGAAGGGTTTTTACTTGTTCTCCAGGTAATGGTTGAAGATGATCTAGAATTTGTTGTCTAATATTACTCGCTATCATAAGTTTTTGATTTTTGTGGTAGCTTTGCGTTTAATATAACATTTTTGGCGTTGGTGATAGATAGCTATATTGAGGTATGAAAATCAAAAATTCTATTTCTCAAACTCCTATTCTTTGTGTCTGGAGTGTGAGATAAATTCATACTTTCATTCACCAAGGCCATAGATTTAGTCTTCTATCAATTTCTTAAATCGTTCATCTTCTCTAATTTCATCAAAGTAAGTGTTAGTTTTTGCTTTGGTTTTGTATTCGTGATTAAGGTCAATAGCTTGTTTTAAGTCCTTTATAGCTAAATCCACTTCCTGAATTATTGCATAACATTCTGCTCTATCATACCAAGCTCGGTGGTATTTTTGTTCGATTTCAATAGTCTTGTTAAAAGATTCTATTGCTTCTTTATATTGTTTTTTGCTTTCTTCGGACAGGTCTAATGAACCTGGAAATAAATATATATCTTTCATTCGTTTTAGGCGTAAAACACCCCGACTGTACCAAGCTTGGTAAAATTCTGGTTTAAGTTCAATAGCTTTGTTGAAAGATACAAGTGCATCTTCCTCTCGGTCTAAAAAAAATAGTGCTACACCGCGATTGTGCCATGCTTCATGGAAGTCTTTTCGTATTCTAATAGCTTGATCGTAAGCTTTAATTCCACCCTCATAATCACCTGAAAAGCACAAAGTATTCCCTCGGTTGAAATAATCATCAGCAGGTAAGTAAAATTCCATACAATTTTGAATCTATAGTAGGATACGTAACTATAATACCGCATTGTGTGTTTACACTACTTGAAAACTAAAGTTCAAACTTGCCCAATTATTGACATCCAAAACATAAGCATCATTGATGTCAGTTGTAACATTACTAGCATTATGTAAATCTTGTAATATGGCTTGGGCAACTTCTAAAGGGTTGACAATGGGACTAATAGCCTGTTGATCTGTGGTAGGATATTTAGCGATCGCTAATGCCGTGAGAGTTTCCTGAAACGGTGCTGTACTCAAAATAATTTGGTGTTCACAAAAAGTATAACGAGTGGGAAGTAACCAGCCAGCTATTGGATGATTGTCGGGGATTTTGACAGTTTTACCTGGGGGAATCAAGATTTCTACTAATTGGGGTTTCGTAGGAGGAATATTCGTCTGTGATAAAACTTCCCAATGATAAAAAGCAAAAGCATCTTGATGATTATTTAACCCCACTAAAACTAAGTATATCGGGCGATCGCTCAAATTTTCAATTTTATATTGCCAGCGACTACCCACAGGAATTGTTGGCATGGTAATTCCCTCATAACCAGGTACTTGAAAAGTGTTATCCTGAACAGGATTTCCCAAAGTGTCCCTCACCATAAAAACATGGGATACAATTTTGTTAACAATCTCTAGACTTACCTTCACAGGTAGACGCGAAGAATCTTTATTTTCTGTAAGTTGCCACAACTTGGAAGCTAACAAGGTTGAAAATTTTGGTGTTAATCGCTGTACTGCTACCTTCACCGCTTCTTCAATTTCCCCTATAGTATTAAGAATCACCTCACCACTCAAGCAAAAAAGACCATAACGACTTGGTACTTTAGCAACTTTACCAAACACGTAATCAGCCGTTTCTTCTGCGGTAGCAATATTGGCAATTCGACTAATCCCGGAAAAAACACTAGTAGCATCTACCCGTTCAATTCTTTCCAAACCCTGATCTAAAGCCACATTAACATGAATATTCCGGGGTAATACACGAATAATCTCTTGGACCATTTGCCCAACTTGAGGTAGACTATCAATCCCTTGATTTATCAATTCGGCTGTGGCTATTAACCCACTGCGTGATTTAATCAATAACTCTACACCCGTCTCCAAAGTTAAACAAGAATTTACACCATAATTGGCGAGAACTTGGGGCGGTAATCCTCCTAACCACAACTTGACTAACTTGCCATTTTCTTCTATTGCTTGAACCGCGCCAATACCTCTCAAGTTATTAATCGGTAAATAATCAATAATTAAAGCATTGTGAGATTCTTTTAGCTCATTTAATAGACCCGGTTGTTGTTTACCACCTAACCGATATATAGAAGTAGTAACACCAGAAAGAAAAACCGTGATAGTTTTGGCTGGGATAGTTTCCCACAGATATTGAGTTAAAGCATAAGTTAATAATCCTGCACTCCAATTAGAGAAAAGAAATTCTCCTGCTTGCTGATTTGCTTCTGAAGTAGCCTGAATAATTAGAGGCTTATTAACGGGTAATTTCTGACTTTTAAATTGCCATAAAAACTCTAATTCTTCTTTTGATAAAATTGCCGTTGATAATTCTGGACGGGTACGCATTCGCAAACCCATAGGTTTTAATTCATCAACATGATAGTAACTAGTGTCTAATACTGCTGTAACCCGATTTGTCGGTAACGATCTTAATAACCGTAACAGATTTTCTTCTAATAAATAGTTGCTAGATGTTGTCCCTAGGAAATTATTTTCATCAACAGGAATTATAGCATTTTGTAATATTCCCATTCCCGAATTAACACGAGTACCATAACCAGAAAAATGGAAAATTACCACATCTCCAGATTTGACTTGCTTACCCAAATGCTCCGAAAAAGCCGCCTTAATAAAATCTTTACCAGCTTGTTTGTCAGTTAAAGTGAGAATATCTGACGCTGCAAAGCCACAACGATTAATTAACAATTCTGTTTGCAATTCCACATCGGTAACACAACCACCAAGGACAGGAATTTGTGGATATTGATTAATCCCTATCAATAATGCCAACCTACGCTGGCTAGATTGTGCTAAAGCTTGGTAATAGGAATTTCCCAAACTTAACCATTCAGTTTCAGCCAACCCCAAGGCCGCTAATAAGCCGCCAACCCGCTGTAAAAAATTACGCCGTTTCATAATTAGCTATCAGACTCCAGCCCATCAGCTAATAGCTTAAAGGCTAAAGTCTATACAGTAAAGTTTCTAATCTTAATCTAAACTTATACAGGTGAAATTTGCATAGCCCGGGTTAATTCAGCCGCTACTTCTGGGCGAGAAAATTCCGGTGGTGGTAACTCACCCCGACGTAACATTTCCCGTACCTTTGTTCCAGACAGGTGAACCCGTTCCTCTGGACTGCTAGGACTGGTTTTCGTTGTAGCCATTTGTTTGGTACGCTGGCAATAGAAAGCGTGTTCAAACTTCATTGGTACAATTCCCAACTCTTCCGGGGCAAATTCATCGAAGATATATTGAGCATCATAAGTGCCGTAATAGTCACCTACACCAGCATGATCACGTCCGACAATAAAATGTGTACAGCCGTAATTTTTCCGCACTAAAGCATGGAAAATTGCTTCTCTGGGACCTGCATAACGCATTGCTGCGGGGTTAATTGCCAAAATTACCCTATCTACAGGGTAATAATGTTCTAGTAAAATTTCATAACAACGCATCCGCACATCAGCGGCGATATCGTCTTCTTTAGTTGCCCCTACCAACGGGTGTAAAAATAGACCATCAACGGTTTCTAAGGCGCATTTTTGAATATATTCATGGGCCCGGTGGATAGGATTGCGAGTTTGGAAACCAACAATGGTTTTCCAGGTTTTTTCTCGAAACATTTGCCGTGAAGCCGCTGGATCAATTTGGTAGCTGGGAAAATGGGGATGAGAGTCACGTTGCAATAACCAAATATCACCAGCTAGGTTGATAGAACCTTGGTTATAAACTACTTGTACTCCGGGATGTTTAGCGTCATCAGTACGATAAACATTGATAGCTTCCTGTTGTTTGTCGTAAGTATATTTCTGGGTTAGTTCCAATACCCCAATAAACTCGCCTCTGGAGTTATCCAGACGCACTAAACCCCCTTCTTCTAGAGGAGTTGCTACTGCTTCGGTTACAGACAGTGTAATGGGAATTGACCAGACAATACCGTTCGCTAACCGCATTTCTGTGACGACCCGGTTGTAGTCGTCTTGGTTCATGAAGCCTTGAAGAGGACTAAAACCGCCAATGGCAATCATTTCTAAATCAGAAACTGCTCGCTCATCAAGTTCCACACGCGGTAAAAAGTCAGCTTTGGAGAGAAATATTTCTCTTTGTGCTGAGGAAGCAACCCGGTTAATTAACTCTCCACCGTGGGGGACAATGGCATCTGGATGGTAACTCAACGTAATTTTTCCTAATTGTTGCTAACTATGTATTAATTTATCAAATTCTTGGCACTTGTAACACAAATTATGGAAAAGTTTTTGTCAATTGCCGGTCGGGATAAGGTAGATCACTCTATGTCAGAAAAAGCTAACATACTCCAGAACTATTTGGTTAATTCTCAGCTAAGTATTAAATAATTTTAGAGTGTCTAAAATAAGCTCATTTTTTTAGTATCGGGAAATATACTATACTTATACTGTAGCACTTTTTTCCAAAGCTAACACGAAAGACCCAACCGGAAAATTAATAGTACTAGTAATTACCCTCATTTAATCTTCTTGTTTAGAATTGCTACTCCGAATTATAAAATAACTAATTGATAGGGCAAGAATTGCAAAACCTAAACCAATAATTTCTAGACCTTCAGTCACCTTCAAATCAAGAATAATAATTTTTCTAGCAATAGCAATTAGAGAAGTAACAATAACTAACTCTACTTGTAAAACGTGCTTTTTGAGGTAGCCAGTAATATTTTCTAAAATTTCTAAGGCAATTAAAACGTTGAGAAATAGTCCAAAAGTTTTAAACAATGTTTGACTAAAACCACCTACTTCTGGAGAAAGAATTTCTTGAAAAATAAATATTGCCAAATCAGCAAGACAGGCAAAAATTACTATGAGCATTAATAACGCTAGTAATTTGGAAACTATTACTTCAGTAATTTCGATTAAGTATATAAAGCTTTTATCACTAGTAAATCCTAGAAATCTTTTGATTAATTTTCTCATTTGATACCCCTTGATTAAAATTCAGTTGAATATTATAAAGATAAAACAAAAATCCTTAAATCTCAAGGATCAGGATAATTTTACCTTTTGTGACATATTTGGGTTATTTTCGGGTTACTCACTGTAATATTATACCAAAGAAAACTGGATGATAGTGAGGTATAAAGTTTTTGAGTTTTAGGGAACAGGAAACAGTGAATAAATTGGTTACTTCATGAAACTGGGGAAGGATATATATACAAAATTTTACAATTAAATTTTCGATAAAATAACTTAATGATAATAAATAAATCCCAGACTTATATAAAAGTCAAGGATTGGGGGATAAACTATTTGTAATTGAGCAACTTAACTGACGGTTTCTAACTGTAAACTTATTGCTTTTTGCTCCTGCTCATGCTGTTGAAAGTGGGCTAATTCTGATTCTATTTCTGCCTTAACTTCATGACGGAACTTGAAAAAATGTTCACCTGTACCCAAGGCGATTAAATAATCATATAATAGATGAGGTTTACGCCAAGCCATGATTATTAATTGCCTCCAAAAAACAAACCGTGTAGAACGTAATCCTCCCTGTCGCCAACAAATAGAAATTAAAAATTTTAACTCCGATTTGGTTAAAGTGCGTTGATATTTAGCCCGCCAACCTTCCATCATCATAAAATGGCGAAAAGTCCGTTTTAGATAGGGCATAGGCTCATATAGATTCCAAAAAGCCTCAACAAATTCCTCGGCGATTTCAGACATTGGCCGAGTAGGAATAAAATTCATTAAAGATTTTTGAGAACCGAAAAATTCACCTAACCCGTCTATTAATCTTCCTTCTTTTTGCAAGCGAGTCCACATAGCCGTATTGGGTAAAGCTTGCAGTAAATTCAAATGAGCTTGGGGAATACAGGTTGCTTCTATAAACTCTTGAATCCGTTTACCTGCTCCTGGTTTTTCACCATCAAATCCTAAAATAAAACCAGACATAATTTGTAATCCGGCTTTAGTAATTTTATGGCAAGATTCAACTAATGAATTACGGGTATTTTGGGGTTTATTAATTCCTACTAAACTATCGACATCAGGGGTTTCAATTCCCATAAATATCTGGACAAAACCAGCTTTCACCATTAATTCTAGTAATTCGTCATCTTCTGCTAAATTCAAAGAAGCTTCTGTTAATAAAGCAAAGGGATAATTACGTTCTTCCATCCAGGGAATTAATGCCCTTAAAAAGACTTTAGCATTGCGTTTATTGCCAATAAAGTTATCATCAACGATAAACACATAACGCCACCAACCCATCTTATATAATACTTCTAATTCTGCGAGAATTTGTTCAGGTGTTTTTGTGCGGGGTTTGCGACCAAAAAGGGTAATAATATCGCAAAATTCACATTGGAATGGACAACCACGTGAAAATTGGACAGTCATTGCTATATAAGCATTTAGATCTAATAAATCAAATCTGGGTAAGGGAGTTGTGGTGACATCTGGTTTTTCTGTAGCTCGGAAAATTCCTTTTTCTTCTCCTTTTTCTAAAGCTTCTAAAAACATGGGAATAGTGATTTCTCCTTCATCTAAAATTAAGTAATCTGCTCCTGCTTCCAGGGCAAATTCTGGAACAGATGTGGCAAATGGTCCGCCGACTACGACTTTTTTACCTAATTTTTTACCTTTCTGAATTAATTGACTAAAATCCTGTTTTTGGATAATCATTGCAGAGATGATCACCAGATCACACCATTCCCAATCTGCATCTGTTTCTAGACGAACATTGCGATCGCTTAATTTAATTTCCCAATCAGTTGGTAACATCGCTGCGACGGTAATTAAACCTAATGGGGGATTGGTAGCCCGCAGATTTGCTAAATCAAGAGTTTCCTGATAAGACCAGAAGGAATTAGGCATTATCGGCCAAATTAATAAAGCTTTCATTAAGCATATTCCCCTGAGTTATTTTTTGATTAAGACCTATTTAGTCTGAACTATAAAAGCTAAGTTAGTTAGTTTTTATCCCTCTAAAGGTACAGATTATTGTAGTTTCGTTCTTGGGCTTTTTTTTGGACAATTGGGGGGAAAGCGAATATATTACCTGATGAGTATCTGACTGTTCTTTGTTAGACTCATATTGTGTACTTGATTTTATTCTCTTTTCGTCTTGTGCAGAAATAAAAACGGTTTAAAGTAAAATTTAAAGTAAAATTTAACACCTTATGTTCAGAAATTACAGTTTAGGGTGCATTAGGAAAACCCAACACACCCCCAGGACTAATTAGCAACTTCAGCCATTTCAATGACACGCCCTTCATAATCCTTAACTAAAAAATTTAAAGGCTTTTGGTTACGAATTTTGAACTTTAAACCCCGGACTTCCACCCGCATTAAAATTAATTCTAGACAATCATGATCAAAACAAACATGACGATGCTGATCTTTTTTGCCTAAACTTGCACCAGTGATAATATGTAATTGAGTATTTTTCTTGAGTTGATACCATAGTCCTTCACTACCATTGTTCATGGTGGGATTAGACCAATTGGAACTAGCGGACATATACAGCGGGTCAATACCTGTTGCACCAATAGTTTGCTCGTAATTGTAATAATAGTGCAAAGGGACTTCCGCCACTGGCAAATCTAGCAATCCTTCGTATAACTGTCGGGCAACTTCTAAATCTGATACCATAACAGTATAAACTTTAGGGGCACTACTGAGGAACATCCACATAGCGCCAGCGTAAGCCGCCAACAGCATAATCATAATCCCCTGGGTAGAGAACAGGCTATCCAAGGGCAGGGAAGGTAAAAAAGAGCCGAACATGAGTGGACTCAGTAGGAACATTATGGAACTAATTTCTATAACCATGAACAAACAGAATCACAATAAAGGAGACGCTTTGAGTATTGTCAGTTAAGACTAACATTAAGTCTTTGTCTCTAGTTTATCAATAGTCTAGTGGTCTGACTTCCCAAACTTACTAATTTTTCGATATTATTAGCCATGGCTTCACCTGCCGCAAGCATCACATCACCGTTCCCCAGTATATTGTAACAACTATCTAGTCCAGAGATTGTGCAAATTCCTCACTTTCCCGAAGCAAATCACCCATTGGTGAAATCGCTATTTCATCACAGTGACCCAGAATTACTGAATCTATTTCAGCGAAATCCAGATCATGGCAAGTATTTTACGGGGATTTTTTGCCGTTATAGTCCTATAGTTTACACTTTAATTCGGCATTCAGCGCGATCGCCTGTACAAGCTGATTATTTATTTGCCCTCATCTGGCGAAATATCTATTATGAATTAGGTGGACTGGATTTAAACCAAGCAACCCCAGGAAGCGACTCCTTCACTTTACAAAACTGGTTAATTAATATCACTGCTTTCCATATTAACGAGATTAAACTACCACCCACAGAAGCGATACATTATTCTCTCAAGGATACATCACCACCTCTATGGTGCTATATTGAACAGGCATTAGATCAATTACCACCAATATCACGATTAATCATCTTAATGGCACAAACCTTCCACTGGAGCGAAACCAGAATTGCTGCTTATTTGCAAGCTGAGGGTGAACAAATTTCTCCCGCTGAAGTAGCAAATTCTCTCCAGGAAGGTTATCAAATGCTAGAAGATAAATTACCTGCTGATATTCGAGCTATTTACTTAGGCGAAACTGGGATTTAGTCCTAAAATTAGCTATAATCATGACAATAGCTGATTTACTTATTCATCTAGAATTGGTTTTTACCATCTATTTACAGCCAGAATTTCACGGTTATATCTTATGAAACAGTGGTATTTACTATCAAGAAATCTGATTAATATAGCCAATCTAAAGTTGCCAGTTTTGACTTTTTATATGGTACTATTCATCTGTTTATTTACTAATACAGGTGTAAAAGCCATTAATATTACCGAACAAATTCAACGTCCTTTAAATAATTACGCTGGTCAATCATCGCGCAATACGGCCGATAAATTATTAAGAGAAGGTAGACAGCAATTATCTCAAGGATTTTCCCAAAAAGCCCTAAAATTATCCTTATCAGCTTTAGAAATTTATCATTCATTAGGTGATTTAAAAGCCCAAGGTTTAACCTATGATTTACTAGCTAATATCTATCTGCAATTAAGTGATATTAACAATGCTGAAGATGCCATTCGTCGACAGGTAGCAATTGCCCGCGACAATCAGGATTTTCAAAATCAGATTTTTGCCCTGAATAATCTAGCCACATTATTTCTAGAAAAAGGCGAAAACATTGCCGCTAAACAAACTCTTGAAGAAGCATTAATCATAGCTCGTAATGTTATGAACATTGAAGGACAAGGGCTATCTTTAAGTAATTTGAGCTTAGTTGCTCTCAGAAAAGGTGATTATAATGAAGCCGTGAAAATTGGTAAATATGCCTTAACTTTTCGCCGCCAAATTAGTGATACTATTGGTGAAGCTAATACCCTTAATAATATTGGTGATGCTTATTTAGCTATGGGTGATTATCAAAATACCATTGATAGTTATTATTTAGCAATGCAGTTAGCTAAAAAAAGTTTTCAGCCTTCTAGCCAATTACGAGCTATTGATGGTTTAGTCACAGCAAATACTATCATAGGACGTTATAATCAAGCCTTAAAACTGTTGGAAACCCGCGTAAAAATTACAGATTCCATGAAAAATCCCGCAGAATATTTAAAATATTTAGCTATTTCTGGGGATATTTATGAAAAAATGGGTAACTTTACCAAGGCTAGGAATTTTTATATACAAGGTATTTCCATAGCCCAAAAATTAGAAGATAGTAAACAACAAAGTTTATTGGTTTATAAACTCAATGAATTAAAAAGACGTTAATCATAAAATTCTAGATATCCGATTTCTTGAAAGAGTCGGGAATCTAAATTAAATCATCTAAATTGAAAAATAGGAAATAAGTCATGTTTACAAATTAAAGAAGAGTATGATAATATGGTTATGGAGAAGATGAAAATTCAGGAAAATTAGAGATTCATAGATTTTTAACTATAAAAGATTCTTACTAACTTCTGTTCCCAACCTTTTTTGATCATGATTTTTTACATAGAAATTCCCTTAATTGGTAAAAAAGTTAAATATCCATTACGTTGGTTAATGGGTTTGATAGCTAGTGGTGTTTTAATTGTGGGAACAACAGCCACTATCAAAACCATTCAGCAAAGAAATAAACCCCTAGATATTAGTAAATTAACTGTTCCTGTAGAAGCAAAAAGCGTAACTGTCCGCATTACTGCAAGTGGTAAAGTTCAACCAGTTCAAAGTGTGAATATTAGTCCTAAAAATTCTGGAATGATAGCAGATTTAAATGTTGAACAGGGAGATACTGTCAAACAAGGACAAATAATTGCTCGTATGGATAACTCAGAAATTAAAATGCGAATCCTCCAATACCAAGCCAATTTAGAACAAGCAAAAGCACAGTTAGCGGAAAGTTTAGCGGGAAGTCGTCCAGAAGAAATTGCCCAAGGAAAAGCCCGTGTAGCGCAAGCACAGGCTCAATTAGAGATTATCCGTGAGGGGAATCGTTTACAGGAAATTCAACAAGCACAGGCTCAAGTAGACTCGGCAAAAGCTTCTATAGAACTAACTCAATCACGGTTAAAACGATATCAAGATTTAGCAAAAGATGGGGCAATTTCTCAAGATAGTTTAGAACAATATATCAGTGAAAATAGAAAAGCAAAAGCTAATTTACAAGAAGCTCAAAAGCGATTATCCTTGCTCAAAATTGGCAATCGTAACCAAGATATTAAAAAGCAACAAGCAATAGTTAATCAAGAAAAAGAAGGATTAAGAAAATTAGAAAATGGCAATCGTCCTGAAGAAATTACCAGATTAAAAGCAGCAGTAGCTATTGCCGAAGCTCAATTAAAACAACAACAAGTACAATTAGAAGATACAATTATTCGCGCTCCTTTCACGGGAATTATTACTCAAAGATACGCGACAATGGGGGGTTTTGTTAGTCCGGCTGTTTCTGCTTCTAGTAATGCTTCTGCTACCTCAACTTCTATAGTAGCTTTAGCTAAAGGATTAGAAATTTTAGCAAATGTTCCTGAAGTCGATATTCCTCAAATTAAACAGGGACAAAAAGCAGAAATTACTATTGATGCTTATCCCGATGAAATTTTTCAGGGACAAGTGCGATTGATTGCTCCTGAAGCAATAGTTGAGCAAAATGTCACCTCTTTTCAGGTGCGTGTTACTATTAGCAAAGGGGCTGAAAAACTACGTTCAGGAATGAATGTGAGTGAGATAACATTTCTTGGTAATAATATCGAAAACGCGCTGTTAATTCCCCAGGAGTTAATCGTTACTCGCAAGGGAAAAACTGGGGTGTGGTTATTAGGTGAAAAAAATAAACCTGAATTTAGTTCTGTCAAAATTGGTGCGAATATTGATAATCAAGTTCAAGTTTTAGATGGTCTTAAAGCCGGAGATCGTATATTTATTGACCTACCTAAAACAAAAGAAAAAGGAAAAACAGAACAGGGTAAAGAAAATAAAAATTAAACATACTCATATTCAGCATAAATTATGGACATTTTAGAAAGCATGAAAATGGCAACTACCACCTTATTAGCTAATAAGTTGCGGAGTAGTTTGACCATGTTAGGAATTATTATTGGTAATGCATCAGTTATTGCTATGATTGGGATTGGAGAAGGGGCAAAAATATTTACAAATAAACAATTTCAATCATTAGGACCAAATACTTTATTTGTTATTCCCGGTAGTCCAGGAACTCGCAGTAGAGTAACAGGAGTACCTAGAACTTTGGTTTTACAAGATGCTAAAGCAATAGCTAAACAAGTTCGTGCAGTTAAAGAAGTTGCTCCAGAAATTAATAACCGAATTACAATTACCTATCGGAATATAAATACAACTAGCACGGTTATCGGTACAACTCCTAATTATCCCACCGTGCGTACTTTAGAAATCAAAGAAGGCAGATTTTTTAATAATTTTGATATTAAACGGAGTAAAAGAGTAGCAGTATTAGGACCAGATTTAGCCAATAAACTATTTGATAATCAAAATCCTATTGGTCAGAAAATCCGCATTCAAAATACTACTTTTCAAATAATTGGTTTAACTGTAGCTAAAGGTTCTTCCTTTGGGAGTAATAATGATGATACCGTCTATATTCCCATTAATACTATGTTTAGTCGTTTAGTTGGGAGAACATCCCCTTTTGGTATTAATATTTCTATGATTTCTGTATCGGCAAAAGATGAAAATAGTATATCAGCAGCAGAGTTTCAAATGACAAATTTACTGCGTAGACGGCACAAAATTATCCGCGAAGATGATTTTACAATTCAAACCCAAAAGAACCTCTTAGAAATCAGTAATTCTATTACCGGAGGATTGACAATAATGTTAGCAGCAATAGCTAGTATTTCCTTATTTGTTGGTGGTATTGGAATTATGAATATAATGCTAGTTTCTGTTACCGAACGTACCCAAGAAATTGGACTTCGTAAAGCTATTGGTGCAACACAACAAGACATTCTCTTGCAATTTATGATTGAAGCCGTGATATTATCAGTAACCGGTGGTTTAATTGGCATTATTTTAGGAGGTGGTAGCATTGTTTTAGTAGGCATATTTACCCCTTTTCAATCTACAATTTCCCCTGCAGCAGTTCTTTTAACTGCGAGTGTTTCTGGTGCTATTGGTTTATTTTTTGGTGTCGTTCCTGCCCGTCGTGCGGCTCAACTTGATCCTATGGTAGCACTAAGAACCGCGTAAAAATAATTAATAATTACTTATTCTAGTTTCCTCCTGGTAATATATACAGCGGTTTTCGCTTTTATGAGGTACAAAGTTGAATCATAAAACTCTTGTGGTGCGGGCATCTTGCCCGCTAGATATGTACCTCATGACACTAGTAAGTGCTGTAAAAGATTTATAGGTGTTAGGCGCTGAGAGTGTCAATAGCTAAGTTTTAGCGTTCCCCAAGCAAGCAACCCCGTAACAAAGCTTATTTGTTAATAGCCAATAGATTTGAGATAATCAGGATCGATTTAATAATCAAGCGCTTATAGTTATTTAACTTGTCAAGGGAGAAGACCGAATGAAATTAGCTTACTGGATGTATGCAGGACCAGCCCATATTGGCACTTTACGAATTGCTACTTCTTTTAAAAACGTTCATGCAATCATGCACGCGCCCCTGGGTGATGACTACTTTAACGTCATGCGTTCCATGCTATCGCGGGAGAGGGATTTTACCCCAGTCACAACCAGCGTCGTTGATAGAAACGTTTTAGCCCGTGGTTCTCAAGAAAAGGTGGTAGACAACATCACCCGTAAAGACGCGGAAGAACACCCCGATTTAATTGTCTTAACTCCTACCTGCACTTCCAGCATTTTGCAAGAAGACCTACACAACTTTGTGGAACGGGCCCAATTAGAAGCAAAAGGGGACGTAATGCTGGCGGATGTGAACCATTACCGCTACAATGAACTACAAGCCGCAGACCGAACTTTACAACAAATTGTTCAATATTACATTGAGAAAGCCCGGAAGCGGGGGGAATTACCAACACAGAAAACCGCTAAACCCTCGGTTAATATTATCGGCGTTTCTACTCTTGGTTTCCATAATAACCACGATGTCACGGAATTGAAGCGGTTAATGACTGATTTGGGAATTGAGGTCAATATTGTTATTCCTGAAGGTGCGTCGGTTCATGAGTTGAAAAATATGTCTCAAGCTTGGTTTAACTTAATTCCTTATCGGGAACTGGGGTTAACTACAGCTAAATATTTAGAAGAACAATTTGGCACTCCTTATGTAGATATTACGCCCATGGGTGTTGTGGAAACTGCTAGATGTATCCGTAAAATTCAGCAGGTAATTAACGCTCAAGGTAGTGATGTTAATTACGAAGACTTCATTAATGAACAAACTCTGCACGTATCCCAAGCGGCTTGGTTTTCCCGTTCTATTGACTGTCAGAACTTGACTGGGAAGAAAGCGGTGGTTTTTGGTGATAATACTCATGCTGCGGCTTTAACCAAGATTCTGGCGCGGGAAATGGGGATTCATGTGGTGTGGGCTGGGACTTATTGCAAATATGATGCTGACTGGTTTAGAGAACAGGTGAGCGAGTATTGTGATGAGGTATTAATTACAGATGATCATGGGGAAATTGGGGATGCGATCGCTCGCGTTGAACCTTCTGCTATATTTGGTACACAGATGGAACGTCACGTTGGGAAACGTTTAGATATTCCCTGCGGTGTCATTGCAGCACCAATTCACGTTCAGAATTTCCCCATTGGTTACAAACCATTTATGGGTTATGAAGGTACAAATCAAATCACAGATTTAATCTACAATTCCTTCACTTTGGGAATGGAAGATCACCTTTTAGAAATCTTTGGTGGACACGATACCAAGGAAGTAATTACCAAAGGAATTTCTGCGGAATCTGGTTTGAATTGGACAAAAGATGGTCAAGCAGAATTGAATAAGATTCCTGGTTTTGTGCGCGGTAAAGTGAAGCGAAATACTGAAAAGTTTGCCCGTGAGCGTGGGTTTAAAGATATCTCGGCTGAGGTATTGTATGCTGCGAAGGAGTCTGTAGGGGCATAGATTTGGAAGTTAGATTATAAGGGTGAGTGGTGAGGGGTAAGATTTACTCTTTACTACTTGCTCTTATACTTTAGCTTAGATATTCAAAATCAGAAGTGTTGAATGTTAAGATTTTGAGGATTGTGTCCAAGTTGTGCATTGGTATTGGTGATACCAAATTTTATCAATTAATGACTCTATTCTCAATAGACAATGGATTTTACCTGGGTAAAACGCAAAGATTGTAAAGTTTTATTGCAGGATTCAACACTTGTGATTCAAAATAAATATAGTATAATACTTACTGATAATAAATTCACTCTATTCAATAATCACAATGCAAGATTTTATTAGTTTCGGTCAATGGTGGATTCCTAGTAAACCAGAAGTACGAATACCAGGTACATTAAGCTTTTCATCTGATAGGGGCGCAAGACTTGAACTTATGGGATCTTTCTATGATGCAAGTTTTGTAGAAAAAGATATAACATCAGACGTTATTCTAGCTGATCAGGAGAATTTGTTAAAAGAAGGAATGAAAGAGCTTGAATTTATCAAACCTGAAGAAATAATCATTCTTGGTTTAATTGAAAATAATGAAGAAATTACACTGTATAAATGCTCTGGTAGAATTGCAAATTTTGAGTCTGTTAAAAGTAGAACTACTTTATTTTTTTACGCTGAGTATATTTTGAAGAAAATTCACATGTCAAATGAAGAAAGTATCAAGTTCAAGTCTATTGCTATAGAATATTCTTATTTTAGAGAATGGGTTGGTAAATCAGGAATAAAACCAGACATACCACCTCAAAAAGACGATCAAGTTTTAATAAAAACTCACCCTCTTGAACATATTTACTTAACTAAAATAAATGATTTAGATATATCTATTACCTTTTTTCAAATGTTTAATCAATTTGAAAACAGGTATTTTGGTACTCCTTGCTATAAAATTAATATTGAACAAAAAACATATTTAACAATTAGTAATTATGATAACAAGTCTCTTAGTGAATGTATTGATTTATTTATACATTTTAGAGATTTCTTGAGCTTTGCAATGTCAAAACCAACTTCAATAATTTCTGTTGAGGGGAAATTAGATGTCACTGATCCAAGGTATATAAATCAAGATGATGGAACATACATTATGGGTGAACAAGTTCAGGAACAGGAAATTATTATATTATTTGGTTTAGGAGGTAATCTAAGTAATTCAGAAGCAAAATTATCTGTTCATGAGATGCTATTTACGTTTAATGATATGGAAGATAGATTAGGAGAAATTTTTACAGCGTGGATCAATAATCAAGAAAAATATACTCCTGTTTTTCAACTGCTTATGACTACAATTTATACTCCTGATTTATATATAAATTATGGTTTTATCAATATAATACAAGCATTAGAATCTTATCATAGTGCTAGTGATAGATTTAAAGATAAAGGCAAATATCAGCAATCTACAATATACAAGAATGGTATTCTTAAGCAACTTTTAGAGGTGATAGAGGAATTTGCTGAAAAAACTGTTGATGAAGCTTATGGAATTAGTGATGATTTTAGGGCAGCTTTAAAGGGAAAAATTAAGGGTTTAAATCAGGTTACTCTTCAAACAAGATTAAATCAATTAATAGAAGATATTTCAGACTTACTTCCTAGTAATTTTATAGGTGATATTCAGAATAGACAACTTTTTGCTAGTAGAGCTTCAAAAACTCGTAATGCTTGGACACATCATGATGAAAAGGAGAAAGAAAAAGCTGCAAAAGGTAAAGAGCTTATTCAACTATTTCATACCCTAACTGTTATACTTCAAGTCTGTTTGTTAAGAGAATTAAATTTTACAGATGATTCTATCAAAAAAGTGATATCCCGTAACAGAAATTATCAGAGTGAATGGCATTCACCCTCAAACTAAATTTTTACACAAGACTTCGGAATTGACTTATAAATGGTTATTGACTTTATGTACCAAAAAAGGTACGATATAGTATAACATCAAATCTAACGTATGTAGTTGTTGGATAAAGGTATGCAGAATACTAATGCCTACTTCTATATTTAATTAGGTTTGATGTATGACAGATAAAAGAGTTCCGGCTGAATTTTATAGAAACGAAAATGGCACTGAACCAGTTCGTGATTGGTTAAAAAGTTTATCTAAAGAGGAAAGATTTTTGATTGGTGCTGATATCAAAACAGTTGAATTTGGTTGGCCAATTGGAATGCCAACCTGTCGGCCAATGGGTGATGGATTATTTGAAGTCAGAACAAATTTACCACAAAATAAAATTGCTCGTGTCTTATTTTGTTTCTATGCAGGTAAAATGATATTGCTGCATGGCTTCATTAAGAAAAGTCAAAAAACCCCAAAACAACAATTGAATTTAGCATTAGAACGTAAACACACATTAGAGGCGTAAATATGACAGAAAATACTTATATTGGTTCTTCTCTTGATGCGCTTTTAGAAGAAGATGGAACATTAGACGAAATCAATTTAATAGCTATTAAAAGAGTTATTGCTTGGCAGATTCAAACAGCAATGGTTGAGAAAAATATTACTAAAACAGCAATGGCTGAGAAGATGAAAACAAGTAGATCATCTGTTGATAGACTTTTATCTCCTGATAATCATTCTGTTACCTTAGAAACAATTGATAAAGCTGCTAGAGTTGTTGGTAAAAAAATTCGTTTTGAATTAGTAGATGCTGTTTAAAGTAGAAAAAATCAAACTAATGGCTGATTATGGATGTGATCCTTTATGGTGGGCAGATGCTGATAAAGTTGGTAACATCGATCCAGCAAGACTGCCCCTCAGCCAAGAAACCATTAACCATTTGAGAAAATGGGCAACTGATTATAATGCAACATTAAATTGGCAAGATCCTGGTAATTCACTAGATTTGAGTCCAGAAGAAGAAGCGGCTTTTGAACAAGAAGGTATTAGTTTATGGAAACAACTACAAAAAGAACTTGCACCTAATTATGAAGTGGTTTATTTCAGTGAGTCATTAGGTGAAGTTGTCAGTGATATGAATGAATTAGCATCTTCTCTTCCTGCTTATGTTTAACAGATAGCAAGAAAATTAAACCATGACAACAGCCACCTTATTCCAATGGGTAGAACTAAAACAAGATGTTCCTAACAGCCCTGTAAAAGCTGGTAATAAGGGGGTTGTTTTAGATCATCTCAATCCTACTACGACCCAGCCAGAACCAGGATATATTTTAGAAGTTTTTGAAGATGGTGAAACTCTAGATGTCGTTTCTGTTCCTATTTCCTGGGTTAACCCTCTTCCTGAAAGTTGGGGAAGTGTTGAATATAATACTAAACAGACAGTTTAAGGGACTTCCAAAAAATAAATTACTCAAATAAACGAACCACAGAGGCACAGAGGACACAGAGGAATGAGAGTTTGAGAGATTTTCTGCGTTAGGTGGTTGAGTGTTTTTTTATTTGGAGGTCCCTAAAGTATAATCATTGAGTCCGTTTTAATGGACTTCGGCTATGAGACTGGGAATTAATCTCCCAGACGGTTTAGAAAGCTAACTGATAATATTAAAAAATATCGGCTACAGCATGAGGAAAAATCCCACCATGTTCAACCAAACAAACTTAACAAATGCTCGTGATAACCTAGCTGAAATCTGCGCTCAAGTAGATAGAGAAGTAATGATTATTATCCAACCTGACAGTGAAAACGTCGCCCTTATTGCTGCTGACGAATTAGAAAGTTTATTCAAAACTACTTCCCACTTTTTACACCCGACTGTTTTTTAGCCAGACGTAAAATAGTTACTTCGTACTAGATTTTGCATTCCCAAATCCGGGCTAATACTTTATTTATTTGCAAATTTTTGATACTCTTAAGTAGATATAAAAATTAAGGCTAATATGAAGAGTTCAGTGGCTGTACTACCACCGTTTTTAGTTTTGGATCAATTGTTACAGAGTTGGTTGCTGGAGGATATTGGCAGGGGTGATCGTACTACTCAATCTCTATTATCTCAAAATTCGACCAAAGGACAAGCTAAATGGATCGCTAAAGCACCAGGAATAATCGCTGGTTTACCGGTTGCTGCTAGGGTGTTTCAGCTTTTAAATAATCAAGTCAATTTGATAAATGTTACAGAGGAGGGTACACTATGTAAGCCAGGACAGGTAATAGCAGAAATTAATGGTTCTCTGGACGCGCTGTTAATGGGGGAAAGGGTGGCGTTAAATTTAACAATGCGATTAAGTGGAATTGCCAGTTTAACTAGTTTATATGTGGAGAAAATAGCTGATTTACCCACTCAATTAGTTGATACGCGCAAAACTACACCTGGGTTGAGAATTTTGGAAAAATACGCGACTGCATTGGGTGGTGCTATTAATCACCGTATGGGTTTGGATGATGCGGTGATGATTAAGGATAATCATATTCTGGCTGCGGGAGGAATTAGGGAGGCCATTACCCGCGTTCGTTCTCATATTCCCTATCCCCTAACAATTGAGGTGGAAACGGAAAGTTTGGAACAAGTCCAGGAAGCGTTGAATTATAAAGCAGATATTATTATGTTGGATAATATGTCTTTAAAAATGATGAATCAAGCTGTGTCGTTAATTCGTCAAGAAGATAGTCGGGTGAAAATTGAGGCTTCAGGAAATATAACTTTAGAAACTATTCGCGCTGTAGCAAAAACTGGTGTTGATTATATTTCTACTAGTGCGCCCATTACTCAGTCTAAATGGTTAGATATAAGTATGAGAATAGTTCAATGAGCTAATATAATATTTAATTTATACATACATTGGCAATTAGAGATATTGTCACTCTGCAAGCATTAAAATCAGGGAGCGAAAAGATAAAAACGTGATAGGTAAAGAATTTATGTTCATAGTCAAAAAATTGTACATAAGGGGTTAAATTTTGTTAAGATTATGTACGGCGTTAGCTTTGCCCTTTTCCCTACCCACGAGACATTTCATGCTGCGATTAGAACATATCAGTAAAATTTATCCTACGGGCGAAGTTCTTAAAGATATCAACTGGGAAGTCAAACCAGGAGATCGGATTGGTTTGGTTGGTGTTAATGGTGCGGGAAAATCCACCCAACTGAAAATTATCTCTGGGGAGATTGAACCGACTGCTGGGGAAATTATTCGCCCCTCTAGCCTACATATAGCTTATCTTAACCAAGAATTTGAGGTTGACCCCACCCGGACAGTCAGGGAAGAATTTTGGACTGTATTTAAAGAAGCTAACGAAGTGCAGATGGCTTTATCTCACATTCCCCATGAGATGGAAACTGCTAATCCCGAAGAGTTAGATGAGTTAATTCATAAGTTAGATCGGTTACAGCGTCAATTTGAGGCCTTGGATGGATATAACTTAGACTCACGCATTGGTAAGATTTTACCAGAGATGGGATTTCAATTGGAAGATAGCGATCGCTTAGTTAGCGCTTTCTCCGGTGGTTGGCAAATGCGAATGAGTTTAGGGAAAATTCTCCTACAAAAACCCGACCTATTACTACTGGACGAACCGACAAACCACTTAGATCTAGAAACCATTGAGTGGTTAGAAAATTATCTCCGGGGTTTAATTACTCCCATGGTGATAGTTTCCCATGACCGGGAATTTTTAGATCGTCTATGTAACCAAATCGTGGAAACTGAAAGGGGTGTTTCCAGTTCTTACCTGGGTAATTACTCATCATACCTCCAACAAAAGGCGGAAAATCAGTCAGCGCAACTTAACGCTTACGAACGTCAACAAAAAGAATTGGAAAAACAACAAGCATTTGTTGATAAATTCCGCGCTAGTGCTACCCGCAGTACCCAGGCAAAAAGTAGAGAAAAGCAACTAGATAAAATTGAACGGATCGAAGCTCCCGTAGGTGGAGTCAGAACCCTACATTTCCGTTTTCCTGATGCCACTCGTAGCGGTAGAGAAGTGGTAGAAATTAAGGATTTAACCCATATTTATGGGGATAAAATTCTGTTTTTATCGGCAAATCTTTTAGTCGAAAGAGGAGACAGAATTGCATTCCTGGGTCCTAACGGTGCGGGTAAATCCACGCTGTTAAAAATTATGATGGGTGTTGAACCACCTACGGAAGGGATTGTTAAATTGGGTGATCACAATGTGATTCCTGGTTACTTTGAACAAAACCAAGCGGAAGCCTTGGATTTAAATAAAACCGTCATGCAAACTATCCATGACGAGGTTCCCAGTTGGACTAATGAAGAAGTCCGCACATTGTTAGGAAGATTCTTATTTACTGGTGATACTGTATTTAAGAAAGTTGGAGCATTGAGTGGAGGTGAAAAAGCTCGGTTAGCATTGGCAAAAATGCTGTTACGTCCAGCCAATTTAATCATTTTAGATGAGCCTACCAATCACTTAGATATTCCGGCTAAGGAAATGATGGAAGAGGCTTTACAAAACTATGAAGGTACGGCTATTGTAGTGTCTCACGACCGTTATTTTATCTCCCAAGTAGCTAACAAAATTGTAGAAATTCGTGATGGTGATTTTCATGTTTACTTAGGAGATTATCACTACTATCTTGATAAGAAAGCTGAGGAGAAAGAACTGGCGGAATTAGCAGCATTAGAAGCTGCAAAAGCTGCGAAAAAAGCTGCAAAATCTGCAAAAGCCGGAGCAAAACAGAAATAGGTAATATGGCCAATGGGTGACTGATTCTGGTTTTCTGTCACCTATTTTTTACTGGTACACAACTAAGATTTATAAGGTATAGGTGAAATCATTTACCAACATACCGGGAACTAAACTACCTCCTAATTGTCTACTTTCGTAAGTTCCCACTTCGGGAATAAATTCTGAACTGTTGGTGAAGTCAATGAGATTTTCTGCTCCCCAAAAGCGATAGAGACTTTCATCAAAACGCAGATTGGCAATGGGAGCAATAATTTCCCCGTTTTCCACCCAAAAGCAAGCATAACGAGTCATACCTGTAATTCTACCAGATGGGCGATCGCTCCAATTTAAATAGTGTAAATTAGAAATATATAACCCTGTATCTAAATTTGGTAAAATATCCTCAAATGTCAAATTACCAAGGCTAATTTCTGGAGAACGTAATGTTTCTGAACTATTTGCACCATTAGCCGGTTTATTATATTCTTTCGCAGTGCGAGAATTAACTAAGCTATTAATTAAAATGCCTTTTTCAATTAAGGTTAATTCCGGTACAGCTATTTCTCCTAAATTATTAAATCTGGGAACTAAACCACTTTGAAAATTTTCTCTTAAAGTAAATTTTGGGGAAAGTTGTTTTTCTTGTCGTGATAAAGCAGCTAAGGCGCTATTACCTTGTTGGATATCCGCTTCACTAATAGCACCCCAGGAAAGCATACCTAATAAATCAGCTACCGCAGCGGGAGCAAAATAGGTTTTATATTGTCCTTTGGGTAATTCTTTAACTGGACGAGATAGCATTTCTAACTGCTTTTTTCCATCATTTATTTTAGCTAAATAAGCAGTTTCATTCCACTCACTACCGGCAAAAGTTCCTTTAACAGCTTGTGCTGATGTCATAAATAAGGAATAATCTAAATTAAATGAATCAGTGACAAACCAATGTTTTTGTTCACTAGAATCACCATAACCTCTAATGACAATTCCTCCTGCATATATTCCGGTAAAATCTAAATTAGCAACGGTTGCGAGAATACTGGGAACTAATATTTCTGGAGTCAGTAATTTACCAGTATTAACTTCTCGACTGATATTATTTCCTGATGGTATCACTAAATAAGGATCAATTGGTAATAAAGGCAATTCATGACGTAATTCTTGTAAAGCTGTATGAGCTAGTTCCCAATCTATATCCCAATTTCCAGTAAAGGAAAGTTGACGAAAACTACTACGTTGATTGGCCATTAAGGTCAATTGAATCGAACCGTCTTGAACATAACCTGTTTGTCTAACTTTAGCAGAATTAAAGCGAGTAAATTGACTGCTTTCGCTGCTAAGTCTTACTGTAAAATGTTCATTTTCTGCTTTTTTAATCAGCAGAGTTTCCACAAGTTGATTAAAAGTTTTTTCTAGGGTTGATAATTCTTCTGGTTTCATTTTTTAAATTGTATCTGGATCAATATTTAATTCTCGCAATTTTGCTGCTAAACGTTCTGATCTTCTAGCTTCCCATTCTGCTCTTTGGGATTCTATTTCTGCTCTTTGGGATTGTATTTCTGCTCTTTGCACTTGTATTGCTGTTTTTTTAGTTTCCTCTTCTGCGGTTTCTTCTGGTGTCGGCACTAACTCTCCTGCTGGGGTAAAATACCTTAATAGTCCTTGATTAATTCCTAAATATAACCCTAACTGTTCACTCCATAAATATCCTTGTTTATTGGGTTCTAAAGGTTGATATTTATTATCTATTAAATGAAAACCTGCAAATTCTAATGTATAAGGATCAAACCAAAAGTAATCTGGTGCGCGGAAAGTATTTTGGTAAAGTTCTTTTTTAAATTCTCTATCAGTATTAGCTGTACTGGGTGAAAGAATTTCTAAAATGAAATTAGGGTATTTACCGTCTTCTTCCCAAACTACCCAACTTTTGCGGGTTTTGCGTTCAGTTTCCAAGACAACAAAAAAATCAGGACCTCGGAAAAATTGTGATTTTTTCTGATTAGGACTATAGTAAATAGTCAAATTTCCCGCAGCATAGAAATTTGTTCTATCTTTCCATAACCATTCTAAACATTTGAAAAGTAAAATTATTTGTCGTAGATGTAGTTCAGTTTCCACGGGAGGTTCATCACTATATAAATCACCAGGAGGAAATATTACATCTGCGGAGATGTCTTGTTGTGATTCTAATTCTTGAGCAATGATCATATTGATATGGCCTCAAGTAGTTACTTTTTTATTGTAGCATTAATTCAAGATCAATATATTTCTTTCTGTTGGGTTGCGCTGTCGCTTAACCCAACCTACTTTAACTCACCAGAACCTAAAGCGGAAAATTCATTAACCACCACCAAAAACCTCAATATTTGCAAATGCACAAACTGGTGAACCATGTCCTACAAAAATCATTTGATTTGGTTCTCCTTTGCCGCAATTAGGTGCTCCATAAATTTGCCAATTGCTATTATCTCCAACTTGAATTAAACTATGCCAAAATTCTGGTGTAGTAGCGCGATAATTAGGATTCCGGAGAGTTTTGGTAAGTTTACCATTTTCAATTAATCTTGCATATTCACAACCAAATTGAAATTTATAACGTTGATCATCTATTGACCAAGAACGGTTAGATTCCATGTAAATTCCATGGTCTATTCCTGAGATAATTTCCTCAAAAGTGGCATTTCCTGGTTCTAAATTTAAATTGGCCATTCTGTCTATGGGAGGACGATTCCAGGAAGAAGCCCGCGCACAAGCAACACCGGGTAAATTTGCTCTGCTTTGACTTTCTAAACTGCCTAAACCCCGTTGTAAAATGCCTTTTTTAATAATAAATTCTTTGGTAGCTACTGCACCGTTATCATCAAAACTATAACTGGCAAATTCACCTGGTACTGTAGGATCAAAGGTGATATTCATGAGCGGTGAACCATATTCTAATTTACCAAAATCATCTTTGGTGACAAAACTACCTCCAGCATAGTTGCGTTCATCTCCTAAAATGCGGTCAATTTCTAAAGGATGTCCGATACTTTCATGAATTTGTAGCATCATTTGATCTGGTGCTAAAACTAAATTAGTCCGAGTATTTGGACATTCTGCTGCTGTTAATAATTCTAATACCTGTTCACCAACTTGTTGAACTTGATGCCATAAATTATCTTTTTTAAACAGTTCCCAACCACCTTGATAGGAGTTAGCGTAAGCACCATTGTTGGTGCGTTGTTGGACAATTGTACCATCTTGAGCAATAGCTCCAAAATGATGACTAAGAGATAGAATATGCTGATATATTTCTGAACCATTACTAGTCACAAACCAAGTTTCTTTTTGATCTGTGTTGACTGCGGCTGTAGTTTGAATGATTTTATCGTTAATTTTCAGTTTCTCACAAATCTGAATCAGTAAATCGTTGATTTCTCCGGGACTAATAGCATTAAATGGCTCTAAAAATGCTGATTTATATTCACCAACTACTTGAGGACGGGTATTTTCACTAACTGGATATATCCACCATTTACTAGCTACTAATGCCTGTTTATAGGCGATTTCCGCCGCATTTTGTAAACTGGAAATATGTAAGGAATTAGTAGCAGCATAGCCTAAACAACCATCAACTATGACTTCGATCATTGCTCCCATATTTAATGATTTACCATTATTTTGGGGTAAACCATCACGCACAGCATGATGTGTGGAGGTGGTTTTTACGGCTCTAATTCCTACCCAGTCGGCTGGGATGTTTAAATCAGAAATTGCGGTTGTTAATTGTTTCCACATGGTGTTAATCAAAGGTTGAGAGTTTCTTTTTACATCTATATAAATCAGGCACAAGTTACGGAATAACGAACCACAGAGGCGCAGAGGACACGGAGAGGAAGAGTTTCGGAGATGTTTTGTTTTGCGTCAGTCCTGGTCTAATTATCGTAATTATTAGTTAATTTCTATGCCAACGTGTGCTTTCTTTGCTATCTATTAAGGTGATTCCTTTTGTTAATAGTTCATTGCGAATTCTATCTGATTCGGCGAAGTTTTTGTTTTTTCTTGCTTCTTGTCTTTGTTGAATTAGTTCTTCAATATAAATATCGCTTAAACTATCTTGTTGAGAAGTTTCTGGTTCTGGTTTGGCGGTTAATCCTAAAACTTCTGCTAATGTAATTAGGGTTTGCCATTTTTTAAGTAATTCATCTGCTGGGGTTTCTGTTTTTCCTTGATGAACAATTATATTTCCTTCCCGATTTAGTTCTTTGGCTAATTCAAAAATTATTGTTAATCCACCAGGAAAGTTAAAATCATCATTTACTGCTTCTTTAAATCTCTCAATCTCGGAATTTTGGATTTTAGATTTGGAATTTTGAATTAGTTTGGATTCCTCCCAGCCTAGTTTTTTACTATGTTGATAACCAAAAAGTAATCCTTCTTTGATCGTATGCCAGCCGTTGGTTGCTGCTAATATGGCATCATCGGTAAAATCTATGGGTTTACGATATTGTGCCATCATTACAAATAACCTCACGGCCATTGGGTCTACACCCCGATCTAATAATTGACGAATGGTGATAAAGTTACCCAAGGATTTGGACATTTTTTCCCCATCTACTTTTACCATGCCGTTGTGTAACCAATAGTTGGCTAATGGTTTACCAGTGACGGCTTCAGATTGAGCAATTTCGTTTTCATGGTGGGGGAAAATTAAGTCAGCACCACCAGCATGAATATCTATGGTATCACCTAAGCGATCGCGCACCATGGCGGAGCATTCTATATGCCATCCTGGGCGGCCTTTTCCCCACGGAGACTCCCACGCTGGTTCACCAGATTTTGCAGCCTTCCATAGGGCAAAATCAAAGGGGTATTTCTTCTTTTGATATTCTGTGTCTTCGATGTTTACCCGTTCACTTGCACCGGCTTGCATATCCTCTAATTTGCGTCCCGAAAGTTTACCATATTCGGCAAAATTCTGAACTGCATAATAGACATCACCACCAGACGGATAAGCAAAACCTTTATGTTCTAAATCGTGAATTAATTTTTGAATACCATTCATTGTATGTGTAGCGCGGGGATATTCATCAGCTTCTTTAATTCCTAACCGCGACATATCCTCAAAATATGCTTGAATATATTTTTCTGCGACAACTTCCATGGAAGAATTTTCTTCTCTGGCTCGTTTGAGAATTTTATCATCAATATCCGTAAAATTTTGGATATAGCGCACGTGATAGCCAATAAACTGAAGGTAACGACGCACTACATCCCAAACAATACAAGCTCTAGCATGACCCAAATGGCAGTAATCATAAACTGTCACACCGCAATAATACATCTTAACTTTGCCAGGTTCGACGGTTGTAAATTGTTCTTGACGACGGGTGAGAGTATTGTAAATAGATAGGGTCATAATAGAGGAATAAGTCAATCTGACGATAAACAATGATAACGCAAGTTGATGACAATGACGTAAATGAAAATTTTGGTAGCTAATAATTGGCTATAATTATTGTTAGCAATACTTGGTAATTTTGTCAACACCTGGAGGTAAAGTATGATTCAAGCATTACCGAAAACTAAATCAGTAACTTTTGAGGAATTTGTCCAATGGAAACCAGAAGGAAAGTATTATGAATTACATCATGGAGTAATTATTGAAATGAATCAACCTTTAGGCGATCATGAGTGGATTATCATTTTTTTGAATGATATAATCTTTTCAGAATATAAACGCTTAGGTTTGCCTTATGGTATATCCAAAACCGTCCTAGTGAAACCACCTGAAAATGAATCTGCTTATTCACCAGATGTTTTAGTTTTGAATCGTGATAATTTAATTAATGAGCCATTATGGAAAAAACAATCTACAGTTACTCAAGGTGCATCAATTCCATTAGTTATTGAAGTTGTGAGTACAAATTGGCGTGTTGATTATTTGAGTAAAGTTAAAGATTATGAAGAAATTGGTATTCCTGAATATTGGATTGTTGATTATTTAGCTTTAGGTGGAACTCCCTATATAGGAAATCCCAAACAACCAACTATTTCTATCTATGATTTAATTAATGGGGAATATCAAGTGAGTCAATTTAGAGAAAATCAAACTATAGTTTCGCGTACTTTCCCGGAACTTACCCTCACCGCTAATCAAATTTTTCAAGCTGGAATATAAATATGTTACTCTAATGTCGAGTAGCTAAAATCAAGATAAAATTAAAAACACACCAAAATCCTACTTCATAATTATGCAAACCACAGTTAATTCCGAGTCTCACATCATGGAAGTTGCCAAACAAGGTCTACCAGTTACCATTATTACAGGTTTCCTCGGTAGTGGTAAAACGACTTTACTCAATCATATTCTCACAAATCAGCAAGGTGTGAAAACTGCTGTTTTAGTGAATGAATTTGGGGAAATTGGTATTGATAATGAATTGGTTGTTTCCACAGATGAAAATATGGTGGAATTAAGTAATGGCTGCATTTGTTGTACCATTAATAATGACTTAGTTGATGCTGTTTACAAGGTTTTAGAAAGAGAAGAAAAGTTAGATTATTTAGTCGTAGAAACCACTGGTTTAGCAGACCCTTTACCTGTAGCTATGACATTTTTGGGTTCAGAATTGCGAGATCTAACCAGGTTAGATTCTATTATTACTGTAGTTGATGCTGCAAATTATAGCTTGGATTTATTCAATTCTGAAGCGGCTTTGAGTCAAATTACTTATGGTGATGTCATTATTCTCAATAAGACAGATTTAGTTGATGAAACCACTTTACAGGAAGTGGAGAAAAAAATTAATAATATTAAAGAAGGCTCGCGGATAATTCGGACTACAAAATCTCAAGTTCCACTTCCTTTAATTCTCAGTGTTGGTTTATTTGCATCTGATAAATATTTTGATTCCCATACAGAGGAACATCATGATCATGATGATCATGATCATTCTAATTGTGGTCACGAACATCACGATGATCATGATCATTCTACCTGTGAACATGGCCATGATGATCATGAACATCATCACCATTCTAATCATTTAGAAAATGATGGTTTTATCTCTATTTCTTTCCAAAGTGATAAACCTTTTTCCATTAGAAAGTTTCAACATTTTTTAGATAACCAATTACCCATAAATGTCTTCCGTGCTAAGGGGATTATGTGGTTTGATGAAAGTCCTCAACGTCACATTTTCCACCTTTGCGGTAAACGCTTCACTATTGATGATGATCAATGGAAAGGTGACAAGAAAAATCAATTAGTGTTAATTGGTCAAAATCTAGATAGTGAAATCTTACTTCAGCAGTTAGAAAACTGTATTTGTCTTCCTTCTAGCACTAAAGGTAAGGGATTTGGAAAGTAGTAATTAGTCATTTTCATCTAATATCTATATCCCCAACTTATTTAAAGAATGGGGATATTGTTATTTATTATTGTTAGAGGGTGTTTGAAAAAATCGTTATATTCTTTACACTATCTTATTTTCAGCCTTGTTTGTCGCCATGTCTGCCCCTAAATACTAACAGTTTATAGATGAAAAGGTTTACACCATCAAGAAAGTTGTAATATAGAAAAAGTAACATAGCTGAAACTATCCTTTTCCAATGACATCAACTCTGCTGAAACTTCCGCGTCTCAATACACCCACAGTACACCATATACCCAACGGTTTAACCATTATTGTCGAACAAATGCCAATAGACGCAGTTAATCTCAACCTGTGGGTAAAAACAGGTTCAGCAATGGAAGCTGATACTATCAATGGTATGGCTCACTTTTTAGAACATATTGTTTTCAAAGGTACAAAAAAACTCATTAGTGGTGAATTTGAACGTCGCATTGAAGAACGTGGCGCACTCACCAATGCCGCCACTAGCCAAGATTATACCCACTATTACATCACAACCGCACCTCAAGACTTTGCCGAACTAGCACCATTACAAATAGATGTTGTCTGTAATCCTAGTATTCCCCATGATGCTTTTGAACGCGAACGATTAGTAGTTTTAGAAGAAATTAGACGTTCTGAAGATAACCCCAGAAGACGGATTTATCGTCATATCATGGAAACCGCCTTTGATTATTTACCCTATCGTCGTCCAGTCCTAGGTCCTGAATCAATCATTTCTCAAATTCAACCCCAACAAATGCGAGATTTTCACACCCATTGGTATCAACCCCAATCAATTACAGCCGTCGCTGTCGGTAATTTACCAGTAGAAGAATTAGTAGAAATTATCGCCACAGAATTTAATAAAAATTACCAACAACCAACCAACAAACCAACACCAATAGCCCCAACCCCTGAACCTCCATTTACAGAAATAGTCCGTCAGGAAATTATTGACCAAACTCTCCAACAAGCAAGACTAGTCATGATCTGGCGAGTCCCTGGATTAATCAAATTAGATCAAACCTATGCACTTGATATCATAGCTGGAATTTTAGGACACGGAAGAACATCTAGATTAGTTCAAGACCTACGGGAACAACAAGAATTAGTTTCCTCAATTTCTGTTAGCAACATGAGTAACTTATTACAAGGTGTATTTTCAATTTCCGCCAAATGTAACCTAGAAAATATAGCCACCGTAGAAAAAGCGATCGCTCAACATCTTCGCATCTTACACACAGAAATTGTCAAAGAATCAGAAATTAGTCGTATTCAACAACGTGTAGCTAATCAGTTTATATTTGGGAACGAAACACCAAGCGATCGCGCTGGATTATATGGTTATTATCAATCATTAATTGGTGATTTAGAACCAGCTTTTAATTATCCCCAATATATCCAATCTATCACCGCAACTGACTTAATCCAAGCAGCCAAAAACTATCTTTCCCCCGATGCCTATGGTATTGTCATTGTTAAACCTGCCTAGTTATCGCTAATCCATTCTCAACAATTAACAAACTATGATTTGGCAAGAAATTGATTACCATATTAGTCAAATTACTGGGGAGAAATTTGTCAGTAATCAACATTTATCTATCAGTGGTGGATGTATTAACCAAAGTTATGCTATTAGTAATAGTAAAATCATCTACTTTATTAAACAAAACCTTCCTTCCCAAGGGTCAATGTTTGCAGCAGAAATGCTCGGTTTACAACAAATCTATCAGTCCAAAACTATCCCCTCTCCTAAACCAATTTGTTGGGGAATTACAGAAACTTCTAGCTATATTGTATTAGAATGGCTAGAAATGACCAATGGTAATCATAAATCTTGGACAGAAATGGGACGGAAATTAGCAGCCATGCACAAAATTACCACCAACAAAGGTTTTGGCTGGGATATAAATAACACCATCGGTTCTACACCCCAAATCAATAACTTTCATTCTTCCTGGACAGAATTTTATACTCAAAATCGTTTAAACTATCAATTTCAACTAGCAAAAAAACGCGGTGGAAAATTTCCCCACTCAGCTAAATTACTAGCAGCTATTCCCCAATTATTCCTAGATTATCAAATTCAACCTTCCTTAGTTCATGGAGACTTATGGAGAGGAAATGTAGGTTTTACCATTGAAAATGAACCAGTTATTTTTGATCCTGCCACTTATTTTGGAGATAGAGAAGTTGATATTGCCATGACCGAATTATTTGGAGGTTTTCCGCCAACATTTTATCAAGGTTATCAAGAAGTATTTCCCTTAGATAAGGGATATGAAACACGCAAAACATTATATAATCTCTATCATATTTTGAATCACTTTAATTTATTCGGTGGTGGTTATTGTTCTCAAGCTAATCAGATGATAGAGAAAATATTAAAAGCATCTAACCTTAACTGACGACTAAAACTACTTCAAATCTAACAATCCTCCTTCCTTTAATTTAGGATTAAAGCGAACTTGAGTATTTATTCCCCGTTCCCTTAAAACAGCTAAAATCTCCTCCTCAACACGCCGCGCCACATTCTTTAAAACCTTGCTTTTCCCTAGTTCATCAATAGCCTTATACTCATAATCATTTTTTTCCTCCAGAGTCATTAAATCCCTCACATCTATAGGATTTGTCCATTTCTGTTTAAACATAGTTTCAGTAATAGAAACATCCCCATTTTCCATCATCCAAGCATTTTCAATATTTTCTAAAACTGTACGGTTAGGACGTTCTATAGTTTGCACCTTCACCCAATAACAATTTTGAGGCTGACGAACCAAATGCTGCTTCAAACTTAGATAAATATCACGAGAATAACTAACAAATTGAAGGATTTTATCTTGATTAAAAATGGCATAAGCTCCGATTTTACCCTCAAAGTCCGCCATCACCTCACCATGGTCATCAATATAAGCATAATATTCAAGACTAGCCAAACTTGACACCCCGACCTCTATTGTCATACAGACCTTCCCGGTATTATGAAATAAATATGTAGCGGGCAAGATGCCCCGTAATAGGTAATAGGTAATAGGTAATGGGTAATGCTGTTTACAATCACCAATTACGAATTACGAATTACGAATTACGAATTACGAATTACGAATTACGAATTACGAATTACGAATTACGAATTACGAATTACGAATTACGAATTACG
>Ga0208698_100035_pt1 | contig 41384 bp, 45 predicted proteins | sample LakMenEpi20Aug08_FD_150717 | JGI IMG/M metagenome (GOLD analysis project Ga0208698, IMG submission 150717) | Freshwater microbial communities from Lake Mendota, WI - 20AUG2008 deep hole epilimnion (SPAdes) | ecosystem: Environmental > Aquatic > Freshwater > Lake > Epilimnion/Euphotic zone ... | reverse complement strand
GGCATTTAACTTAAACGGTTTCAACTTCAACCAATCAATTATGGATTCTCAAGGTCGCGTTATTGCTACCTGGGCTGACGTAATCAACCGCGCTAACTTAGGTATGGAAGTAATGCACGAGCGTAACGCTCACAACTTCCCTCTAGATTTGGCTGCTGCTGATGTTGCTCCTGTTGCTTTGAGCGCTCCTGCAATCAACGGTTAATAACTAGAGTCTAGTTAAATAGAAAACGCTCTCCACAAGGGGGGCGTTTTTTGTTTTGGGAAAATAAGTAACTGACCAGATAACCTGAATTCGCAGAATAAGGTACAAGTGTTAATTGACATCAGCTAAATAGCAGGTATACTTATGCCAATGGTAAGCTTCTCACACGTACTCCTCCACAATTGCTTTATAATTTCAGTGCTAAATACATCAAACTATTTATGAAAATAGACAAACCTGTTGCTATTGATTTATTTTCTGGTGCTGGCGGTTTTAGTTTAGGTTTTGCAATGGCAGGTTTTGATATTCCTCTGTCTGTTGAAATTGATGCTTGGGCTTGTGATACGCTGCGTTATAACCACTCTGAAATGACAGTAATTCAAAGTGATATTCGTAATTTTAATACTTTAAGTAGTGTTAAAGAAATCTGTCTCTCCAAACCGGATATTATTATTGGTGGACCTCCATGTCAAGGTTTTAGTATTGCAGGTCCTGCCCAAAAAGACCCAAATGATCCTAGAAATACTTTATTCATTGACTTTGCCCAGTGGATAAGTTTTCTTGAACCTAAAGCATTTGTTATGGAGAATGTGAAGGGTTTACTTTCACGGAAAAATAGTGAAGGAGTAAAGGTAATAGATATTATTAAGAAAACTTTTGAAGAACTTGGATATTTTATAGAAGTATGGTTACTTAATTCTGCTGAATATGGTGTACCACAAATTAGAGAGCGTGTTTTTATCGTGGGAAACACACTAGGTAAAAAATTAGGAAGTCCTCAAAAAACCCATTCTCTAGATTTATTAAAAAATAATATATGGCAATTATCCCTTGAGGAAATAAATTTAATTCCTGCTATCAGCTTATGGGATGCAATATCAGATTTACCACTACTTAATGCGAGAGAAGGTAAAGAAGAACAACCTTATATATCAGAATCTCAAAATCAATATCAGCAATGGATTAGAAATGGTAGTAAGATTCTTTACAATCATGTGGCAATGGAACATTCTCAGCGATTGGTAGAACGGTTTAAACAAATAAAATGGGGTGAATCTAGTTCAGATGTTCCCACAGAATATGGTGCTAAATGCCGTAGTGGAAATGGTGAATTATCTCATAAAACTTACGATCAAAATAATAGGCGTTTACATCCATACAGACCATCACACACCATAGCAGCTTCTTTTTATGCAAGTTTTATTCATCCTTTTCAGCATCGTAATCTGACCGCTCGTGAGGGTGCGCGTATCCAATCTTTCCCTGACTCTTATCGTTTTTTAGGAAAGAAAACTGTTGTATCTCATAAGTTATTACAAAGGGAAAATAGATTAAATGAAAAGTTCCTTTGCCAGTACAATCAGATAGGTAATGCTGTACCACCCATTCTAGCTAAAGCAATTGCTATTCATCTTCAAGAAAAATTAAACCTATGTCCACAACTAATAGAAACCCTTTAGTTCATGGTTCAAATCTCGAACAAAAGGAAAATCACCGCAAAAAATACAGAGATGCCCAAAGCAGAAAATTTCTCCAAGAAATTAGAATTGAGTATGATAAATGGCATTTAGCAAATGTTGAATTAGTGGGTCCAACATCAACACCTACAGAAAATGATGATACGATTATTTCTGAAAGAGTAGAACTTTTATCAAAATATAAGGATTTTTTAGATCAACAACATTATGCGGAGAAGTTTGACTCTCGCTCCAATCTTCACTCTAGTGTATTGGAAGAATTTCTCTATTATTTATTTCGAGATTTAGCAAAAGATTTTGGAGAAAATGCTCTGATTGGAAAATCCCATACTTTCAAAGACATTTTCTTTGTTCCTCCAAAATATGCGGAAATGCTCAAACGTCCCTATGCACGTATTGAAAAAAAAGACCATGATTTTGTAATAGGTGCAACTATTGAAGCATCATTTGAAGCAGTTACACCACCAGAAGAAGAAAATTCAGGTGAAATGCTTGCACTTCTTAAAGAAGAACCAGACAACTATTCAGATGTTACAGTTGCAGGTAATACAGAAACTCATATTTTTGATATTCCAGTTATTGTCATTGAATGTAAAACCTATCTTGATAAAACTATGTTAGAAGGTTCATCACGAGCAGCAGAGGATTTAAAAGCAAGAAATCCCAATAGTTTATATATTGTACTAATGGAATGGATCAAGTTAACAAGTGATGTCAATCTTCGGAAGTACAAGGTTGATCAAATTTACGTATTACGTCAGCAGAAAAACACAGATCGAGAATTTAGATATGAAGAAACTTATGTTAAAAATCCAATTAATTCAACTGTAGTGCAACATTTATTTAATAAAATACGGAAGCATTTAATAATGGATTGGACTGGAGGAATTGAATATGGAATACAGCGTGGTTGGTTAATTGAGGAATAAGCTACGCTAACGTACTTCTCCCACCATCATTGAACTAACAAACCCTTGAGACCATTTTTCAAAGCACGGGGTGAGTTTGATGTAAAAGTTATACTATCATTGAATTGTATCCTCTTTTGATCTCTTTATTTTGTCTAATTCCCGTTATGTATCAATACCAAGATTTTATCATTCGCAATTGGCAAGAAAAAGACCGCACTTTAGCCTCCCAAGTCATTAGTTCTGTATTATCAGAATACGGTTTACCTTGGCAACCGGAAGCAGCAGATAAAGATGTATTAAATATTCAAGAATATTATTTAAAAACCGGTGGGGAATTTTGGGTAATTGAACAGGAAAATCAAATTGTCGGGACTGCTGCCTATTATCCCATAAATCGCGGCGAAAAAGCGGTAGAAATTAGAAAAATGTACCTTTTACCAAAAGTGCGCGGTTTAGGATTAGGAAAGTTTTTATTACAACAATTGGAAACGGTGATATCTGCTCGTGGGTTTCAGCAAATTTGCATTGAAACTGCTAGTATTTTAACAGAAGCTGTTAAACTTTATGAAAGAAATGGTTATCTACCAACAACACTACTAGAAACTAGTAGATGTGATCTAAGCTATGTCAAATATCTATGATGAAGATATTCCAAAATCTACTAAATCTTTTTCTCAAATCTGATTGTCCCCTGTGTCAACGTCCTACATCTAGGGAACTTTGTCCATATTGTATCAAACAAATTCAAAGTTGTCACCAAGAAAATCCCGCTTATTTATGGAAACAACCATTACCAATATTTGCTTGGGGAAATTATGGTGGTGTTGTCAAAAGAGCGATCGCTGCGTTAAAATATGAAAATCAGCCACAAATTGGTTATATTTTGGGACAATGGTTAGGGGAATCATGGTTATTAAATTCACCACAACCCCAAAAACAGCTTTTAGTTGTTCCTATTCCTATGCACCCCAAAAAACAAAAACAACGAGGTTTTAATCAAGCTGCATTAATAGCTGAGGGTTTTTGCAATGTAACAGGATACAAATTGAAAATCAATGGTTTAGAACGCATTAAGGAAACTGAAGCACAATTTAATTTATCCCCAACGCAAAGACAACAAAACTTAGCAGGTGCTTTTGTCCTTGGTAAAGATTTGCGTCGTCCTCCAAATATACCAGTATTATTAGTGGATGATATTTATACTACTGGTGCTACAGTGAAAGCGGCCGTACAAACCCTTGAAAAACATCAAATTAAAGTTTTAGGTGTAGCTGCTGTGGCCACAACCAAAAAAGACAAATGAAGTTATATTAGACTAGTTAAGCTGTGTTTAGGAGAATAGTATTTTAATTTATGAAAAAGAGCTTTTTAACAAGTTTTAGACAACTTTTAATTATTCCTATCACATTAATAATCATAGGGATTGGGAGTAGAACAGTTTCCGCACAAAATAAATTATATAGTCCTATTCCTTTAACTGATTTTACGAAAATTTCTGATACTTTATCAAACAAAGATATTCCCACAGGTCAGGGAGGATTTGCTCGTGATTATTCGGTAAAATTAAACAAAGGTGATAATTTAGCTGTTGATTTATCATCGGAAAACTTTGATACTATCATAACACTATTAGCTCCCAATGGTGCGACGGTTTTAGAAAATGATGATGGTCCTGACGGTACAAGTAATTCTGTGTTATTTACCCGCATTACAGACGCAGGAACTTACATTATCCGTGTTCGTTCTTTCGGGGAAACTGGGGTAGGAACCTTTGAACTCAAGGTGACAAAACTGCAACCTGTAAAGTAATATCTTCCGAGTAACCCAGCATATAAAATACCAGTTTTACCATGAAAAATCGTCTTTTATTGCCTTATACTTTAAGAAAATAAACCATTTTCATGATAGCATAGGAAATAGAGCAATAGTTTTATCTCCTAGCGTCAACTAATCATGATATTTCCAAATATTTCCAATTCCCTGAAATATCAAATTATTATCTACAATTAATCGGGTTGCTATATCTGGAAATTGTTGATAAATATAGTTGTTTAAAACCTTACTATCACCTCCAGTCATTACAATCTGACTATTAGGAAATAACCCCCACCAAGCTTCAATAAAATCCTTTATCCCACTTAATAAAGTGTAAATTACTCCACTTTGAATTGCCTCTAATGTATTCGTCGCAAATCGTGGAGGTAAAGTGGTCATTAAACTAGTTTCTAATAATGGTAATTGTCCAGTTTTTTGCCCTAAACTACTCAATTGTAACCCCAAACCCGGCAAAATTGCCCCACCAATTAAGCATTTATTATCGTCTACACCTGTGAAAGTTAACGCAGTACCAGTATCAATTACTAATGTGGGAAATCCCCAACTTATTCCCGCCCCCCATACCGCTAAAGCCCTATCAATTCCTAGTGTTGGATACATTCCCTTTAATGGTACATCTTCTAGCGTAATTAACCGCAGATAGGGGTAAATTTGCCAAAGTGTAGTTTGACTAGGAACTACAGAAGCAAAAATCAGCGGAATGGGGAAATCTGGAATGATAGGAACATTCCTAGGTAGAGAAATAACTGTTAACCAATTATCTAAGGTTGGAGATTCGGCTAGTTGCTGGATAATAGATTCAGACAAATGAAATGTGTCCCCACTTGCGGATAAGGTCTTATCTATGAATAATCCCCAATGGAGGCGGGAATTTCCCACCATTAGGGCTATAAAAAGATGATATTGGTCTTTCTGATAATGATTTTTCACCTGATATTTCTCACTAAAAAATCCGTAAAGATATAATTAAAAGTATTTTGACTTGCATATTATCAATTAGTTATCTTTGGGTTAATAGAGTCACAATATACCTGAAATATTATCTCACACTCTCTTGTACTTATGCGTTTAATTACGAAATCATCACAGTGAGGAATACCTCACCTATTTTAGGGGTATACACACCAGAAAATAATTTGCAACTTCTCTTAACAATCTGTTATATTTATTTACATAAGGTTACAAAAATTAAAAAACGAGGTTCTCAAATGGCTATTTTAATTTCTCTGTTGGTTGTTGGTTGGGTTGCTGTTTCCGTTATTGGTTCTTTAGCATACTTCATGGGTGAACAAAGCAAGCCCATTCACGAACGTAATTGGGCTTCTGACAAATTTGCAGCTTTTGCTAAATCTATCACTGGTATGGATCTAGACTATACCAAGCGTACACCAGCCTATGCTATAGATGCTTACAACAGCCGTAATTTACCCAGGTAGTATATACAGCAATTTGACAAGATGTATATAAAAATAACCCCCAGCGACAAATATGGGGGTTTTGCTTGTCTATATCTAGATTCCCAACTTTTTCAAACAGTGGGGGTGGGTATTACTCCATTAAAATGCTGGACGATAAACACGATAGTTAATATTGGGGAAAATATTATCCATTGATTCGACTTTTTCCAACCAACCACTATCAATCTTACCAACTTTTATATCCTCATATAACTTATTAAACCGCATTAAATGCGATCGCGTTCTTCTCACCGCATAGGGAACCATTGTTCCTGTCCGCATAATAAACGCCCAGTCAGAAGATTGTGCTAATAACAACTCTCTTGCAGCTTGGTTGAGTGCTTTTAACTGTAACTCATCTTCAGCTTCAATTTGGGAAATTTCAATCATTCGTTCCGCAGCTTTATGTAAATGAGGGTAAACCCAAGCATTAGTATCATTCAACCAATATTCATGGAAACCTTTAAAGCCCCAACTCGACTGAGCAGGAATACAGACTTGCTGATGAGGATTAGCCCGTAAATAATCGGCTAAATGGGTCATTTCATAGGTTTTTTGGTTATACCATGACTTACGGAACAGATAATCAATGAACCAAGGACCCTCATACCACCAATGACCAAACAACTCCGCATCATAAGGAGAAACAATAATTGGTGGTCGACCCATGATATTATGTAAATGTCCAGTTTGCTGCTCACGATTATACATGAAGTTAGCAGCGTGTTCTGCCGCCTTTTCCTTTGCCCAGTAAGGATCATAAAGAGCTTTATCCGTAAGACCTAAGCCCCGCCCAGTAATTTTATGATACTTAATGCCTGTATTTTTCCGCTGACCATTGGGCATAATATAGGGCTTAATGTATTCATATTCAGCCTCCCAACCCAAATCTTTATAAAATTCCCGGTATTCTGCAGCACCGGGATAACCCACCTCAGAAGACCATACTTGCTGGGAAGATTCATGATCTCGACCGAAAGCTGCTACACCAGTCTCCGTAAAAATCGGGGCATAACTACCGAAGCGCGGACGGGGACGCGCATATAAAATACCATGTCCATCAGTGAGGAAATAACGTAAACCAGCATCCGCCAGCATTCGCTCCACACCTTCATAATAGGCGCATTCTGGCAACCATATCCCTCTAGGGGCTTGTCCAAAAGTTTCTTCGTAATGTTCACAGGCTACCTGAATTTGCGCCCATACAGCTTGGGGGTACATTTTCATTAATGGTAAGTAGCCGTGAGTCGCACCACAGGTGATAATTTCTAAATTGTTACTATCTTGGAACTGTTTAAATGCTGTAACTAAATCACCGTGATAACGTTCCCATAACTCCCGCGCTTCATTAAACTCAGTTGCATAATGTTCCGCTAAATAACGAACATGACCATTATGAATATTACGCTCGGATTCTAGTTCTATAAGCTCTTCTAATTGTGATAAGTGAGCATCATAGCGTTCTTGTAAAAGAGGGTCACGAAGCATAGACACCAAGGGAGGTGTCATACTCATGGTGAGTTTAAAATCAACGCCATCTCGTTTTAAGCCTTCAAATACTTTTAATAAAGGAATGTAAGTTTCAGTAATCGCTTCATAAAGCCATTCTTCTTCTAGCACATAGTCACTTCCTGGGTGACGAACGAAGGGTAGGTGTGCATGAAGTACAAGCGCGAGGTAGCCTATAGCCATAATAGTTTTGGGGTGGTTTGTAAATTGAAGGTCGAGAATTGGTAGAAATTAAGAATATTTTAAGATGATATTGGGTTTGTGAAAGAAGTTTTATCAGAACAAGCAATCTAGGGGTAGATAGTTGTCAGGACTGGGTACAAAGTAACTTACTTGACTTTTTTTCGCTCGTTTTCACTAAAATATCTTTTTTCGCTGATTACCAGTACCATAATATATTCTTTTTGACAAGGATTTAAATCACTAAATCTATTTAAATTATCTTAGGCAAAAAGATTTTTCATTAATTTAACTAATACATAAAGTTTACATAAACTATCAGCGGCAATAAAGTGTTAATTTAAACAAAAGTCATAAAGTTTCATTATTTACTCCCAAACCACCAGCCAAGATTAGAAAACTTAATTTTTTGTTACTTTCTTGATTAAAGTTGAGAGTAAATTTACTTGCTATCCAGCCAACTAGTTAGCAAAATAATTTTGTGAACTTTTAAGTATCAGTTCATCGTGGCGATTTTGTTAAAAGAAAGAACTGTTCAAGTTGAGCTATTCCAAGAAAAGCAGTTTTTTTAATTCCATTTTTGCAAATATCAATAATCAGGATAAGGCATTTGAAATGAGTTTACAAAGCATATTACCAACTTCAGAAATCACAGATGAATTAGCAGTAGATACAGGAAAATTTGCTAATCAAACAGAACCAAATATTATTAAACTCACTCATGGGGAAAAGTATCTAACATCCAGTTGGTACAGAGGTTCAGGGGAAATAGCACATAAAAAAGATGGGCGTTCTTTTGAGGTTACTGCTAATTTCACGCTCACCTCAGAAGTCAAGGTTGTAGAAGGGGTTTTTAAACCTGAAAATGAGATTTTAGCTAATATTTATAACAGTCTTGGTCGTTGTGTAGCAGTAATTGACCAAACAGTTAATGAGTTGTATGGTGAGCAGGTTCGTAAATATTTTGATGCTCATGAAATTCCTTTAGAAATGATGGCTTTTCGGGCTTGGGAAGTAGATAAAACCCCAGAAACAGTCCATCGCATTCTAGGGTATTTAGGGAAAGATGGTTGTGATGTTTCCCGCAGCGAACCTGTTCTAATTATTGGTGGTGGTGTTCTTAGTGATGTCGCTGGGTTAGCTTGTGCTTTACAACACCGACGGACTCCTTATGTTATGGTCGGGACGACTGTAGTTGCAGCTATTGATGCTGGTCCTTCACCTCGCACCTGCACCAACGGTAAGCAGTTCAAGAACAGTATTGGTGCTTATCATCCTCCTGTACTCACTTTAGTTGACCGGAGTTTCTTCCGCACTTTGGCTACTGGTCATATCCGTAATGGAATAGCGGAAATTATTAAAATGGCCATTACCGATGATGCTGTTTTGTTTGAATTGTTGGAAAAATACGGATCTCGTTTAATTGAAACTCACTTTGCAACTTTGGGAGAAAATCAGGATTTAGCAGAAATTGCAGACGATATTATTTATCGAGCATTGTTCTCTTATATGAAGCATGAGGGAACGAATATGTTTGAGACTTATCAAGATCGTCCCCATGGTTATGGACATACTTGGAGTCCCCGATTTGAACCTGCGGTGAAAATGATGCACGGTCACGCGGTGACTACTGGTATGGCTTTTGGTGCAACTTTAGCTGTGGAAATGAATTGGTTAAAATCAGAAGACCGCGATCGCATTATTGCATTATGTCAGTCTCTTGGTTTAACTGTTTATCATCCTATTCTCGAAGATATGGACCTGATGATTGAAGGTCAAAAAAATATGCGTCGCAAGCGTGGAGACGGTGGACTTTGGGCCCCTGTTCCTAGAGGTGGTATTGGTGCTTGTGACTATATCCAAGAAGTTCCCCCCGAATTACTCGAAACTGCGGTCGCAGCACATAAAGCCGTATGTAGCACATTACCTAATCACGGTGCAGGAATAGAAATGTATCTTAGTGATTTGGGTTTGGAATAGGAGTTGGAAATAATAAAAATGACTGAAACTTTAGTGAAATCAATTACTCCTAGACCGGTTACTCCCTTGGGTATTTTAGTTGAAGAACTAGAAACAACTTTGAAAATAGCCAAGCAGGAAAATGTTTCTGGTGAACTTGCAGCTTCTCTACAAAAAGTCTATGAATTAGCATCTGGAATTGATCCTTATTTGGATAAACATACAACCAATGAATCTCCAGCTTTAGCAGCTTTAGCAAAAAAAACAGCTTCTGAAGATTGGAGTCAGAGATTTGATGATGGAGAAACAGTCCGTCAGTTAGAACAAGAAATGCTTTCTGGACATATTGAAGGACAAACTTTAAAAATGTTTGTGTCCATGACTAAAGCTAAACGCATTCTAGAAATAGGAATGTTTACCGGATATTCGGCTTTAGCAATGGCGGAAGCTTTACCCGCAGATGGTGATATTATTGCCTGTGAAGTGGATGATTATGTGGCCGAGTTTGCTAAAAACTGTTTTCAAACTTCTCCCCACGGTCGTAAAATCACAGTTAAAATTGCTCCCGCTTTACAAACATTACAAGAATTAGCAAATGCAGGAGAAACCTTTGATTTAGTCTTCATAGACGCTGATAAAAAAGAGTATGTTGATTACTTCAACCTGCTTTTAGATACGGGACTTTTGGCTGAGAATGGGTTTATTTGTGTAGATAATACCCTCCTCCAAGGACAACCTTATTTAGTCCCAGCAAAGAGAACAGCTAACGGAGAAGCTATAGCGCAATTCAATCAAATTGTAGCCGCAGATCCAAGAGTTGAACAGGTCATTTTACCATTACGAGATGGTTTAACCATCATCAAACGTAAATAACACAAAATTGTAGGTTGGGTTAAGGGAAAGCGCAACCCAACAAATTTTCTACAAATGTCACGCAATGTCGGGTTTCCTGCCGTCAACCCAACCTACATAATTCTATTTACCACAAAATTATGAATTCGATTATTTCTCTATTTCAAACTCTGGGAACTTTGCTTTTACTTTCCTTAATTTTACCTATTAATTTGATTATTGTCCTCATTTTCTTAATTATTAATTTCATCACCCTTCCTTTTCAGAAAAAGATTATTTGTGAAAATCCCAAAAACATCCTCTTAACTGGAGGAAAAATGACCAAATCTTTACAACTTGCGCGTTCTTTTCATCGGGCTGGACATAAAGTATTTATGGTAGAAACTCATAAATATTGGTTATCAGGACATCAATTTTCTAACGCAGTGACAAAATTCTTTACAGTACCCGCACCAGAAAAAGATGCAAATGGCTATTTTCAAGGATTATTAAATATTGTTAAAAGTGAAAATATAGATATAGTTATTCCCGTTTCTAGTCCAGTAGCAAGTTATTATGATTCCTTAGTAAAACCAATCTTATCTCCCCATTGTGAGGTATTTCATTTTGATGCTGAGATGACCAAAATATTAGATGATAAATTTAGTTTATGTGATCAAGCGCGGAATTTAGGTTTAACAGCACCAAAAGCATTTTTGATTACTTCCCCAGAACAAATCCTCAATTTTGACTTTACAAAAGATCACAGTCGCTACTTACTCAAAAGCATTAAATATGATTCTGTGACTCGATTAGATATGACGAAATTACCCTTTGAAGGAATGGGAAATTATATCAAAAACTTACCAATTAGTGCAGAAAGACATTGGGTAATGCAAGAATTTGTCACAGGACAAGAATATTGTACTCATAGCACTGTTAGAAATGGAGAAATTCGTTTACATTGTTGTTCTAAATCTTCTCCTTTTCAGATTAATTATGAACAAATTGATAACCCAGAAATTTTCCAATGGGTTCAACATTTCGTCAAATCATTAAACTTAACTGGACAAATTTCTTTTGATTTTATCCAAACAAAAGATGGTAAAGTTTACCCAATTGAGTGTAACCCCCGCACTCACACCGCAATTACTATGTTTTATAATCATCCAGGGTTAGCAGATGCTTATTTAAAAGCTAGTGAAAATCAACCACATATAGAACCTTTAGCAACCAGTAAACCAACTTATTGGTTATATCATGAACTTTGGAGATTTACAGGAATTCGTTCTTTGGCTCAATTAAAATCGTGGTTAAATAAAATTACTGCAGGTACAGATGCTATTTTTCAAGGAGATGATCCTTTACCATTTTTAATGGTTCATCATTGGCAAATTACTTTATTATTACTACAAAATCTATTAAAATTAAAAAGTTGGGTAAAAATAGATTTTAATATTGGTAAGTTGGTGGAAATAGGTGGTGATTAGTAATTTTAAACAAAATTCAAACTGAATGTCATAATTAAAGATTAGAGAGGAAAATAAATTATGTCAAAACTTCGTATTCTTCATTTAGTTGGATCAGCACAAAATGATTTTTACTGTAATTTATCGCGTCTTTACGCTCAAGATTGTTTAACAGGAATAGCAGATCAATTACTCTATGATTTTGAAATTGCATACATTACACCTGATCTTTTGTGGAGATTTCCCCCTTCTCTAAGTTCAGAAGATATTGCTATCACAAAACCTATGTCTCTATTTAAAGCTATAGAGTTTCTAACAGCGCGAAACATTGATTTGGTATTACCACAAATGTTTTGTATCCCGGGAATGACTCACTACCGCTCCCTATTGGATTTGCTCAAAATTCCCTACATAGGTAATACTCCAGATATTATGGCCATAACAGCCCACAAAGCCAGAGCAAAAGCCATTGTTGCCGCAGCAGGGGTAAAAGTTCCTCGTGGAGAAATTCTGCGTTCTGGAGACATTCCCACCATTAAACCTCCAGCAGTCGTTAAACCTGCAAGTTCCGATAACTCTCTAGGAGTAACTTTAGTTAAAGATGCTACTGAATACGAAACTGCTTTAAAGATAGCCTTTGAATATGCAGAGGAAGTGATTGTAGAAGAATACATCGAACTTGGTCGAGAAGTCAGATGTGGTATTATTGTTAAAGATGGAGAATTAGTGGGTTTACCATTAGAAGAGTATCTAGTAAACTCTCACAAACCCATCCGCAACTATGCTGATAAACTCCAACAAGGAGATGATGGCAACTTATATTTGACCGCTAAAGATAATATAAAAGCTTGGATTGTAAATACGCATGACCCCATCACCCAAAAGGTTCAGGAAATGGCTAAAAAGTGTCATCAAGCTTTAGGTTGTCGTCATTATAGTTTATTTGATTTTCGCATTGATCCAAACGGAGAACCTTGGTTTTTAGAAGCTGGTTTATATTGTTCTTTCGCGCCTAAAAGCGTGATTTCCTCTATGGCCAAAGCCGCGGGAATCCCTCTCAATGAGTTATTAATAATTGCTATTAATGAAACTTTGGGTTAATCCTCACTTTCTCGATATAACTCCTGTAAGTCTTGTAATTGGGTTTTACGAGAAATTCGGCGATATTTTTTACTTTCCAGTTTTGGTTCGTACTGACTCTGACCTTTACCTTTGGATATTAATTTCAGACTTGATTCGGGGTCAGCTTGTTGGTTAGTCTGGTTTTGATGGGCTAAAGCATCATCTAAAAATTCTAAATAATGCTGATATCGTTCCCAGTCACCACTAACAGCACAGTCTGGCTCATCTTTATGGATACAATCACTAAAGCGACAATGAGCCGCTGCTAGGCGTTCTCTTGCTTCTGGGAAATAGTGAATTAACTCTTGGGGGCTACAATCCAAATCAGGTTGATTAAAACCGGGAGTATCTGCTAATAACCCACCTGTAGGCATTTCAAACAATTCTACATGACGGGTGGTATGACGACCGCGGGCTAGTTTACCGGAAACTTCACCGACGCGCAGGTTAATATCGGGAATCAAACTATTAATTAAGCTGGTTTTTCCCACACCAGAAGGACCAGCAATTACTGTAATTTTATCCTGCAAATATGTGGCTATTTGATTGATATTAATGTGATTCTGAACGCTAATAAATAAAGGTTGATAACCCCAAGCCAGGAGACGGTCATTAATTTGCTGTTTTTCCTGCTCAGAAACTAAATCACATTTATTCAAACATAATAGCACATCAACTCCCGTAGATTCAGCTTTAATCAAAAATCTACTTAATTGTATAGGTTCTAGGGGAGGATCTGCAACAGCAAACACCAGCAGAATTTGATTTACATTAGCGATCGCTGGGCGATTTAATTGGCTATGACGGGGTAAAACCTCAGCCACAGCCCCCCGTCCTCCAGCCCAATCTGGTTCTTCAACGATTACGCGATCGCCCACCATCACTTGTTGACCAATCTTTTTTAAGCGTGTTCTTCGAGTACAGAGTAGGATAGGGGCAGGGGTGAGGGAAGAAGGTGACAGAGAGGAAAAACCTGCTATTATTTCTGACTCCTTACTCCTTACCACCTCATCTATCTGCACTCGATAGAAATTCGCCTGTACAGCTACAACCGTACCCAATAACTGTCTAGGAGAAACATTTTCCCTGGTCATGCAGCAGCGACCGGACGGCGGACAACTAGAGAAAAATAACCAGAATAATCCGTCACTTGTTCTACTTGATAACCAGCCATGGTCAGGCTATCAGGAACTTGTTCTATCGGTTCACCTGGGTCTAACCAAACTTCCAATAAACCTCCCGGTGGCATTTTTTCCAAATATAGTTTTGTCCGCACAAAATTAATTGGACAAGGAGTACCACGTAAATCAAGTTGAGCGTCAGGGGTTAATACAGAAGACCCACTCATGACTTAAACAAGCCTCCTAAGAATCCTTCTAAACCGCCTTTACCTATTCTATCTCCTTTAATTTTAGCCAGTTTCTCCAGTAGTTCCCGTTCCTCTGGGAGGATTTTGGTGGGAATATCAATTAATACCGTTAACAGATGATCACCGCGACTTACTGGATTACCTAGACGGGGGACACCACGATTTTCTAATTTCATTACCGTATTCGGTTGAGTTCCAGGGGGAATAATTAACTCTACTGGACCATCTACAGTATTTACCTCTAAATGGCAACCTAAAATCGCTTGCAGGTAGCTAATTTTAATTTCCGAGTTAATATTAATTCCTTCTCGGTGAAATTCCTGATCTTCATTGACGAACAAATAGACGTATAAATCACCGGGAGGCCCACCACGTTGACCCGCATCTCCTTCTTGGGAAATCCGTAATCTTGTGCCATTGTCTACACCAGGGGGAACATTGATTTTGAGTTTTTTTGTAACTTGGTTCGCGCCTCTACCGTCACAAGCATCACATTTATCTTCTATAACCGTGCCTGTGCCATCACAGGTAGGACAAGTTGATACTTGAGTAAAACTACCAAAGGGGGTCCTTGTTGCCCGTCTGACTTGACCTGAACCATTACAGGTGCTGCAAGTCCGAGGACGGGTTCCTGGTTTAGCGCCAGAACCATTACAAGTTTCACAGGTTTCTAAATGGGAAATGCGAATTTCTTTTTCTCCACCAAATACCGCTTCCCGAAAATCTAATTTTAGGTCTAGGCGGAGATCATCACCGCGTGTTGGTCCACCACGCCGTTTTTGTTGGGGTTGTCCACCAGCAAAGCCGCTGAAAATGCTTTCAAAGATATCGGCGAAACCACCCATATCACCTACGTCTTGGAAACCAGCACCAGCCGCCGCCGCACCGGAAATACCAGCTTCACCAAAGCGGTCGTAACGAGCGCGAACTTCTGGTTCAGACAGGACTTCATAGGCGCGGTTAATTTCCTTAAATCGTTCTTCCGCCCCAGATTCTTTATTTACATCTGGGTGATACTTTCGGGCTAGGCGGCGATAAGCCTGTTTAATGTCTTCTTTGTCGGCGTCACGAGAGACACCCAGGGTTTCATAATAGTCTCGGGCCATATAGCAAGTTTAAGAATTAGAAGAAAGCAGAAGTACGGAAAATGGTAGCTAACAGGTTTAAGGTAACACTCTAACAAAAATAAAGAAATTTAGGTGTGCTGATAGGGTTGGCGTTAGCCATACTCTTTTTTAATTTTTGTTAATAATTAATTTTGCCGATATTTTCTTGTTGGTGTTTGCTTGCAAGTTAGTTAACTCAGGTTTTTTTATTGTTGCGTATTGTTATACGCTAAAATCATTTTATGCGATACCTGCGGTATGCGCGGCTATCCTCGTCTATTTTACAATACTTTGATGATTTACGGCAATACTTGATCAAGAAAAGTCTTTTTAACTTCCTTTCTGATTCTCCCCCATGTTTTATAAAAACAGATGTAGAGACGTTCCATAGGACATCTCTACAAGGGTTTCAAACGACGCACATTTAATTTTCGGAGATGCTAATTATTAAGCAGTTACTTTCTGCGTTTCCAAACGGGCTAATCTTTCAGTTAACAGTTGTTCTAAGGAAATCAAGGCCTTGGTAAAACCATCAATACCTTCTGCTAGTTTATCAGAAGCCATGCGATCGCCATTGTGCATTTGCTCAAAAGTAGCTTGATCAATAGAAATTTTCTCAATTGATAAATCTGCTACCTTTGCAGGATCAAGTTTCCGAGGTAATTCTCCTACAGTATTTTGTAATTCTGCTAAGAAAGCGGGAGAAATTGTCAACAAATCGCACCCAGTTAATTCAGTAATTTCGCCCATATTGCGGAAACTAGCCCCCATCACTTCAGTCTTATAACCAAACTTTTTAAAGTAGTTATAAATTGTGGTGACAGATAATACACCTGGATCTTCCGCTGCGGGATAGCTATTCCGGCCAGTATCTTTTTTGTACCAGTCAAGAATGCGACCAACGAAGGGAGAAATCAAAGTTATACCAGCTTCTGCACAGGCGATCGCTTGGTGCAGACCAAATAGTAAAGTTAAGTTACAGTGAATGCCTTCTTTTTCCAAAATTTCCCCAGCTTTGATACCTTGCCAAGTAGAAGCAATTTTAATCAAAACCCGTTCTTTAGAAATACCAGCAGCTTGATACTGACCAATCAAATCCCGGGCTTTAGCTACAGTAGCATCTGTATCATAGGATAACCGCGCATCTACTTCTGTAGACACACGACCGGGGATAATTTGCAAAATCTTTAATCCAAAGGATACCGCTAAACGGTCAAAAGCTAGAGATACTACTTGTGCTGAACTAGCACCTATACCAGCATCTTTTTTAGCTTTGAGTAATGTTTGATCAACTATATCCTGATATTCGGGCATTTGCGCCGCTGCGGTAATCAGTGAGGGATTGGTGGTAGCATCTTGAGGTTTAAACTGTTCAATTGACTGGATATCTCCGGTATCCGCTACCACAACGGTTACTGCCCGTAGCGCTTCTAGTAAGTTGTTAGGCATAACATACTCCAATGTCTGTAGTCAGTGGTTAGTGGTTAGTGGTCAGTGGTCAGGGAATAGGAAACAGGGAATCAGAATTTCCTAATTAGGAATTATCAACTACCTATTTTAGATGTGTTAAGGCATAATTGGCTGTCCAATACAATGCACTTTAATTAAGTTGGTTGTTCCTGGTGTACCAATGGGGACACCAGAGGTAATTACAACTTTGTCTCCTTCCTGAACTAAACCACTATCCACAACGGTTTCTACCACATTCATAAACATTTCTTCGGCATTGTGAACAGGTTGAATGAGTAGGGGTTCTACACCCCAGGATAATGCCAATTGACGGTAGGCTGTAGAATCTGATGTTAGCGCAATAATCGGTGTGCTGGGACGGTATTTAGAAACTAGTTTGGCTGTACCTCCTGATGTTGTATTACACAAAATTGCTTTAGCTCCTGTTTCATAAGCAATTCGACATACCGCTTGAGATACTGATTCTGTTACTGTTAAGCTACCGGCTATCGGCATCCAAGAATGTCTTTGTCCTTCTTGTAATGCTGTTTCTGTTTGTAATGCAATATTGTGCATTGTTTGTACTGCAGCAATCGGATATTCTCCCATGGCTGTCTCTCCAGATAGCATAACTGCATCTGTTCCATCTAAGATGGAGTTAGCAACGTCTGTGGCTTCGGCGCGAGTGGGATCTGGCGCACTAATCATTGATTCTAGCATTTGCGTTGCTGTAATTACGGGTTTACCAATTTGGTTACAACGACGCGCAATTTCTTTTTGAATCAACGGAACTTTATAAATGGGCACTTCTACTCCTAAGTCCCCACGCGCAATCATAATTCCGTCGGCAGCTTCTAAAATAGCATCTAAATTTTCTACTGCTTCTGCTCTTTCAATTTTTGCAATAATCCGAATTTTTGAACTGGCACTTTCAATCATTCTCTTTGCTGGTTCGAGGTCTTGAGGAGAACGAACAAAAGAAACTGCTACCCAGTCTACTCCTAATTGTATTCCAAGTTTTAAATCAGCTAAATCTTTTTCAGTAATTGCACTAACTGGTAATGGAGTTGCTGGTAAATTCACTCCTTTATGAGAGGAAATCAAACCCCCAATATTTACATAAGCCTGAATTTTATCTGCGTCACGACTGGTAACGGTTAATTTCACTCGACCATCATTAATTAAGATTGGTTCACCACGACGAATCATTGCAAATAAGGTAGGTAACGGTAAGGGTAGTTTATCAATAGTTTCTCCCTTTTCTTGCAACAGAAATGTTACTTCGTTACCAGCTTCTAACATTAATCCTTCTGGTGGTAATTTTCCTAACCGAATTTTTGGACCACATAGATCTTGCATGATTGCAATTGGTTTATGTAAGTCTTTGCTAATTTGTCGTAAGTTATGAAAAGTTTGAGTATGAAATTCATGTACACCATGAGAAAAATTTAGCCGCGCCATATTCATTCCTGCTTTTACCAATGCTTCCAGATTTTCTGGTGAAGATGTTGCAGGTCCGATAGTACAGACAATTTTGGTACGTCGCATAATTGTAGAGAAAATAATGATAAAGTAATAATCACCATTAAGCTTTGATTAAAAGCAATTAACAATGAATCGTCAAACAATGCCAATTGATTGCCAACAGTTAACAATAGATTATTAACTATTGACAGTAGATGCTTAACTATTATTAGTGGGTTAATATCTATTCTTAATAGATAATTACAAACTAACAAATGATAATTATCTAAATTAATTTTTCTTTGTGTGCCATTGATAAGATTAAATCAATAACGCGGTTAGAGTAACCCCATTCGTTATCATACCAAGAAACAACTTTAAAGAAATTAGAATTGAGTTCAATTCCTGCACCAGCATCAAAAATGCTAGAATGACAATCACCTTGAAAATCTGTAGATACTACTTCTTCATTTATATAAGCTAATACACCAGTTAAATTACCTTCTGCAGCTTTCTTCATTGCTAAACAAATTTCTGTGTAAGAAGTAGCTTTAGTTGTTTTAAAAGTTAAATCAACTACAGAAACATCAGGAGTAGGAACTCTAAAAGCCATACCAGTTAATTTACCTTTTAATTCTGGTAATACCAAAGCCACAGCTTTAGCAGCCCCTGTAGATGAAGGAATAATATTTTGAGATGCACCCCGTCCACCACGCCAATTTTTACGACTTGGACCATCTACTGTAGATTGAGTTGCGGTTATAGCGTGAACTGTAGTCATTAATCCTTCAGCTAAACCAAAGTTATCATTAATGACTTTAGCAATAGGTGCTAAACAATTTGTAGTGCAACTTGCATTAGAGACAATTAAATCTTTTGCGGGGTCAAATAAATGATGATTTACACCTACCACCATAGTTTTTATCATTTCCGGTTCTTTTGTGGGTGCAGAAATTACAACCCGTTTAGCACCAGCTTTGAGGTGATTTTCAGCCCCAGCATAATCGGTAAATAATCCTGTAGATTCAACAACATAATCTACTTCTAATTTACCCCAAGGTAGTTCTGCGGGATTTCGCATAGATACACAAGGAATAAAATGATCATCAATAACAATACCATCTGCTTTAGCTTCAACTTTACTTTTTAATTTACCGTGAGTAGAATCGTATTTGAGAAGATATGCAAGATTATCTGGGGGAACTAAATCATTAATTCCCACAAACTCAATATAAGGATTGTTTAACCCAGCACGTAGCACAAGTCTACCAATACGACCAAATCCATTAATACCAACTTTTAACTTAGTCAAAATTAAATCTCCTGTGTTGGGAACTTCAGTAATAACTGGCCGGGTTAATCCTAGTCCGACTTAGTTAGGTTTTACTGTTACAAAAGATATAAAGTTGATGTAACTAAGACATTTTAAGGTTTAATTATTAGTTATTGATTATTTAAATATCTGTATATGTATGAAGAATTACTAAAAAAACAGTGTTATTATTTTAATTTCATGTTTTTAAATATGAGTTTTTCCTGTTCGTTCTGAATTTGATAAAAATATGCTATAAATGAGAAGGAAGAATATTTAATTTAGTAATAAAAATTGATAATTTTTACAGCGACCCCACTGTTAAAAGCAATGTTTAATAAATATAAAATTTAGGAACGCAGATGAACGCAGATAAACGCAGATTAGTGTTGTTAATGGTGGGTTTTGTTGGGTTTTGTTGTGTTAACCCAACTTACGAACTACTATTTTTTAATACCTTTAATAAATGCTGTTTTTGCATCAATAATGGAAGGTGTTAAAACACAATTGGTCAATAAATCTATATCTAGTTCTGGTAATAGTTCACTTTGATTAATTTGTTCATAATTATCATTTTTGAGATGATATAGGGACAATTGATTATTTTCCCAAAACCAGACTTCGGTAATATTAAAACGTTTATATTTTTCTAGTTTATCAATACTCCCACTGGTAATATTAATTTCAATTTCTAAATCTGGATTTGCTTTTTTCTCTCCGATGTAATAAGATTCATCAGGTTCAAAGGAAGCATTTTTTTCTTTTGCGCGACGAGTAGCATTACCTACTGGAATCAGATTTATACCTATTTCACAGGAATATAATTCTAGTAAAAAACCAAGAATGGTTTTAATCATTTCATGTTGTTCACTCAGCGTCATAAATTCGATGTACCCATCAAGATAAGTTATCCGCAAACCTGCTGCGTCTGCGGTTAAGGTTTCTATTATTTCAAATTCTTTCCAGGTATAATGGCCAGGTAGAAGAAATTGCTGTTGGGAAATTGTGGTGGTTTTGTCTCTATCATAAATTTCTTCTCGATTAAATTTGTAGTCTGGGGGAAGTGGGAAGGAGTAGTTATTAACTCGCGCTAAGAATTGCTGTATTTTCGATTCTTGAGAATCTATTGGTTGTGTAAATTCGCTGGGTTCGAGAATCATAATTTGTATGGTTTTACCTTCTAATTCGGAACTTAGTTTTTCATTTAAAATAAGTTGTCCGTTGGTACAGGTTGCTTGGATTATTTGCAGCATTATTAATTGTTGAAAGTCCTAACTTGAGTTATTTGGCTATGATTTTATTATAATCTACTGCTCACACTGCTTGACGAATATCTTCCCAATCTTGTGCTGTCATTTCTGTTGCATTTCCTGAGTTTAATCCTTCTAAAAGCAGGGTTTGTAGTTGTTCTTTTGCTTTGGAGTTTTTGGTCTTGTCGCACTAATTACCGAAAATATTCACGCTTCGCTGCTGTAACCTCCTTGCGCTACTTTTCTATATAATCGCGCATGGTGTCAGGTAAGGAAATATTCATACTTTTCATAATGTGACTTCTTAAATATACTTTTTTATATGATGGCGGTTTTTGTCATGTTCTGCCATTGGTAGAAAACACTATTCGTGATGGTTCGGTGGTTTGGGTGATGTTGGGTTTATTTGTGTCAACCTAATTTACTAGCCTTAAAAACCTCTTAAATACTTATTTCTTCAAAATTTAATATTATTTTAATAACAATATTTTCAAATTCTTTATTGATTGCTTCAATCTTTGGTAAATCCTTTTCTGGAAGATTTCTAAATTTATGGACTATCGAACTTCTAACAGAATATAAAACGGAAGGTAAAGTTTCTTTAGTTTTACTATTAAATGCTACAAGTAATTCATTGCAAAAAGTATGTAAATTAATTTTACTAACTTCATCAAAATATTTTTCTAACGCATTTATCAATTTAGATATTCTTTCTTTTTCACTAGAAATATATGCTATTGATTCCTTTAATTCATATATATTTTTGTCTGTATTATTCTGGAAAGTATCTATTATATCTGAAAAACTTTTTTTAAACATTATTTCTATTACTAGCTCAATTACTTGATAAAGAATATAAAATCTAACTAAAGGATGTTCTTCTGTTTTCAATAAACTTTTAAAAAGTCTCTCAATATAAGGTTCTCCTTGTAAATATTGCGAATTTTGTTGAAGTATCAGTCTAGTGTTACCAGATGGTTTTAAATTAGCTCTATTTTTAATCTCGTTTAAATCTTCCGTTGGTTGACAGTTATTAATTTTATTAATATTTTCGGTTGGTTGACAATAATAATAACTATGTGAATATAAAGAAGCAAGATAATTATCTATATTAAAATTAGCTATTTTATCAATATTAGTTTTACATAAAATTAATATAATAATATTATCTCCGTAAAAATCTGTTAATTTATAATCTTCTATTTGTTCACTAGAGGGAGTAAAATGACTATAATTTTCTTGATTAAGTAATAGTTTGTAAAACGCAACATAGGCATATTTTAAAAAATGCTTATTTTCTGCACATCCATGTTTATTAGATACAAGCGATTGAATAGGAAATATCCAACCAATTCTCAAGTCGGCTACTTTATCATAGACTTGAAAAATATCATTTTCTCTATTTAATTCCAATGATTTTAATATAAATAATGAATAATCTTCAGGTTTATAATCCGTATAGGGAGTTAAAACATAATCAATCAATATTTTGATATTATTTTGTACAACAGAAAGTTCAAAGTAAGTTTGGTTATTATTTATATTTGGCACAACTTCTGTCAAAGAATAGTCAATTTTGGAAATTTCATCGTTTATTTTAAGTGGCATATACAAAAATTACTCATTTAATTTATAGTTCATTTGATCTATATTTTTTAAAACTAGATTCTATTGATTTATCTATTGATAAATATGAATCACTTTCACTGCTAAATAGTTCTCTAAAGAAGTAGTAAAAATACATTCTTTGAGAATTACCAATTTTTCTAGCAGTTTTACTGATATCGTCTAATGTTAGAATTAACTCGTCAAGAAAATTTTGATCATTATTGCTAAGATTAATCTGGGTAATCTTCTGATTTATATCATCAAATGAATTAATCAGATGTTTATCTTTTAAAAATCCTACAGCAGCACCAAAACCCGTCATTAGTTGTGATTTAGTAAATATCTTATCTACGCTATCACCAAAAGGTTTACTTGATAATCGGATTTGCTGATCATCAAAATCAAACTTCCAATCACCTGACAATTGGCGTATTTTTTTAACAAATTCATGATATGTTATTAGATAATCTTTAAATAGATCCTTATTCTCCTTGTCTTGTGCGAGATTTTCTAAACTTTTAATGATTTCAAGTAAGTCTCTTCTATCTAAACTAGCCTCATCTCTAACAAGATAGGAAGTAAATCCATCTATTACATCATTAAATCTATATTCAGCAATTTTAATTTTATGAGGAGTTACTTCATCAACTTCTTTTGCTTCATCAGCTTCTTTCAGTAACTTGATTTCTGAAGAAATACTTTCATCAAGATAATTTGAATATAATATTTCTATTTGATGTCTAACAGACATAGGGGATTGACCAGTATTAAGTGTTAGCATTCTGTAAAGAATACCTATTTTCTCAATGCCTAAATAAATTTCAAATCTTAATTTATGCTTATAAAATTTATTTAGTGCATCTCTATTACTTTGAGAATGTAAATCTTGATCTATATCTATTAACAAGTGTGTTCTTTGTAGTCCATCAAGAATTATTAATTTATCTTTATGGCGATTTATGTAATCTATAATTAGATCATCATTAGAATTATCAATATCTATATTTTCCTGGATGTTATTACTAAGAGCTAAAACTATAGGTGGTATAGTACACCCTGTTTTTATATCTTCTTTTAGTAGGTTATATATTGATGAATACGATTTTAATTTTTTTCTTTGCAAAGGATTATTTTTACTTATAAAATTAGCTATTTCTAAATATTCATAAATATCAATTTCCGTGAGAATATTGTATGCGTTTATTCTGTTATCAAAGGTTCGAGTAAGTATTTCCATAACAGTGGTATTTTGTAGTAATTAATTACATTATTTTATTATAGTCTTCAAATAATAACTCAAAACAACACAATATGTAAAGAAAAATTAAGTAAGATTTTTTGTATCCAACCGCAAATGTACGCTTTAAAAATATTATATATTACGTACATCTGCCGTTAAAAATCCTTAATGCACCAACTCAATAGCCCGCTTAGTCAAAGCCTCCGCAGTCAACCCATTAAAAGCCATCAACTCACCCGCACTAGCCGTAGTTTCCCCACGCTTCCAGGCAAAAGAATCACGCTTACAATTACTGCGTAACATCAGACAATTAATTGTTATTTAAACTCAGATATCGCCGCAAAATATTTTGAGATTGTTCTAATAATTCTGCTTCTAATTCTCCTAATTGTTGCGTTAAACGAATTTTGTCAAAAGTCATTGGTTCAACACATATCAAAAGACTATCTACAGAAAGTCCGTTTTGTGCTGATGCAGGTACTTCCACTACTGCTGGTGAAATACGGGGGTTATTAGGTTTTGCGGAAGTAAAAGGTAAAACTGTAACTTTACTGCGTTGGTTGTTAAACAAAGTCCCAGAAATTATCACTGCTGGACGAGTTTTTTGAATTTCTGTACCTACAGATGGGTCAAATGTTACTATCCAGATGCTTCCCATTCGGTAATCGCTATGTTTTGCCATTCACTTTCCCAACCTAATTCTAATTCATCAACCAAGGCGCAAGCTGCGGCTAGTGCTTCATTTTGTTTTTGTTCTTGCCATTGTTTCAAAAGACTTTCGATTAACGCACTACGGTTATCAACTTTTTGGTCAATGTAATTTAGTAGTTCATCTGGCAATGAAATTGAGATTTTAGCCATATCCTACCCAGGGTCATACTATAAGTAGTATAGCCTAATTTGATATTTTTAGTCTAGTAGTTTGTAAATATAGAATTTGATTTAGTTCGGGTGATAATTTTGGTGGTGAGGTGAATATTTACACGATCTGCTTGCAGCAGTGCTTCGCTAATCCCTAGTAATTCTTGAGTGAGATAATGTGAATAGATACAGGTAATTACTTCAAAATAGCAAATTTTCAAAAGGATAAGTTTGCTTCCAACGATAGGTATTAAAGTCACGCTGATCTACTGAAAAAATGCGTCCATGCCCTAAATGTTCTGCTAAAATTACTAGGGAAGCATCAGCTAAATCCATCGGTAGATTAGCATATTTTTCCATTAATTTAATAATTTGCGGAGTATGGTGAGGCTCTAAATTAAAGATTGTAAATAATTCTTTTTCCAGACTATTTAAAAAAGTAACTTGAGCTTGAACTCCTTTGCGAGTTAGCAAAAGATAACAGGTTTCTGTGACAACACACTATGTTGTAATTAAAGGTTCATTGTATTTTTTTAAAGCCTGTTTTGCTCTTTCGTGGTAGGTGTCTTTTTGATCAATAAGAGCTAACCAAAATCCTGTATCAACTATGATCATATTTATTGGGTAATGTATTAGATAGAACTTCTTTATATGTGATTGATAAATTTTCTTCCACAGCACAACAACCAATTAATCCAATTTCATCAAATTTTTCATAGATGGTTTTTTGTTGATGATGATTTTCTGGTTTTGGATAACGTTTTTTGAGTAATTGAATAAAATCTAGTAGTAAGATTTGCGCTTCTTCGGGTAAGCTATTAATTTCTTGAGATATTTCTGCAAGTTTGATATCCATAATTACTACCTTTTTTGAATTATGTTATTACTATAATACTGCTTGAAGAATATCTTCCCAATCTTGTGCTGTCATTTCTGTTGCATTTCCTGAGTTTAAACCTTCTAAAAGCATGGTTTGTAGTTGTTCTTTTGCTTTGGAGTTTTTGGACTTGTCGCACTAATTACCGAAAATATTCACGCTTCGCTGATGTAACCTCCTTGCGCTACTTTTCTATATAATCGCCCATGGTGTCAGGTAAGGAAATATTCATACTTTTCATAATGTGACTTCTTGAATATACTTTTTTATATCATGGCGGTTTTTGTCATTTTCTGCCATTGGTAGAAAAAACTATTCGTGATGGTTCGGTGGTTTGGGTGATGTTGGATTTTCTTGTGTTAACTGAACTTACTACTATTTAATGAACCACGTATCCCTCACGGGAACGTTAGGGATAGACACGAAGCACACGAAGGAAGAAAAGAAGAGAGGAAGAGATTTGATTTTTATATCATTATTGTTGGGTTTCCTTACGTCAACCCAATCTACTCACTAGGCGGTGATGATTGGGTGAGATGACGTGAACAGATACAGGGTTTTTATAGACTAATCCACCATCATTTGATATAATGTAGAATAATGATAGCATCATGATAAAAGCCATGTCACAAACTGGATTAAATCTATTCATTCCGATGGAGTTACTGATTAACTCTTTAAATGCGCTAAGTTTATCAGAAAAGCAGCAACTTTGGCGGATTCTTGATGAAGCTATTGCTGATGCTGAGGAAGATGATTGGCGCGAAGATGAAGAGACTAAAAAAGAAATTCAATTAGTCCGTGATGAATATGCGAATGGGGAATATATGACTTTTCAACAGTATCTAAATCAGAGAAAATAGATACTATGATTTACGAGATTATTATCACTAAATCTATTCAAAAACAATTAGATAATCTTCCTAATAATATTCAAGAGCGTGTATATGATAAGATTTCCCAACTTGCGGAAGAACCTCGTCCTGATGGGGTTGTCAAGTTGAAAGGATATGATAATGAATATCGGATTAGAATAGGAGATTATCGTTTGGTTTACGAAATTCAAGATGAGCAATTAATTGTTTTACTTGTTCAATGTAAGCATCGTCGTGATGTTTATAAAAAATAGTACCCATTTTCTTGGCTAGTTGTTCGAGGATTTGATTTTGTTTGGGTGATAATTCTCAGGTGAGGTGAATATTTACATAATCGCTCCACTAATCCCTAGTAATGCTTGAGTGAAATAATGTGAACAGATACAGGTTTTTTGGGTTGTAATAAGTGCGTTAAATTTACCCTGCCAAATAATTTAAAATGAAGTAAATGATTTAGTTATAAATCTCTCTCCGATGTCCAACTCTATCAATAAAAATAATTCTTTTTCATAAATAACTCGATAATCTCCAACTCTCAATTTAAAGAAACCTGATAAGTCAGCCGTTAGGGGTTTCGGTGTAATTTGGTCGAAATTTTCAGCTAACCAATTAATTTTATTAACTATTCTTTGACAAACCGATTTTCTCAATTTTTCCAGGTCTGCTAGTGCTTCTGGTTCATACTCAACTAGGTAATTCATCTGTTTTCTAAACCTAGTCTTTGCATAACTTCTGCTGTGGAAATACCTCTAACACCTGTTTCTCTGCGTTTCTTAATCGTTAATAGTCCTTGTTTAAAATTCTCTTTGATGGTTTGATTTGTCTCTGGGTCTGTTAGCAGTTCTTCTATGGTTTCTCTAACTGTTTCTCGAATCAGGGCTTTTAGTTGATCAATTGTAAGATTATTAACTTGCATACTGGTGATTTTGTGAAAAGGCTTGTTCACTAATTTTAGCCTATCGGTAGGAGATTTGATTTAGTGCGGGTGATACTTTTCAAGTAAGGTGAATATTTCCATGTGTATCTGTCATGGTTCTATTGTCTTCTCTTATTTACACGATCTGCTTGCAGCAGCGCTTCGCTATCGCTCTATTAATCCCTAGTAATGCTTGGGTGAGATAACGTAAACAGATACAGGGTAAGGTTTTCAGGTGCGATTTAGTGTTATTAATAGTGGGTTTTGTTGGGTTTATTTGCGTCAACCCAACCTAATTACTCATATTTCTAAATCCTCATCTAATATTGTTTCAATGTCTCTTGCACCATGAATAACTCGCAAAATATCAATTTCTGATTCAGTGATACGATAAAAAATTAGATATTTTCTAAATCCTTTAATTGATTGTTGTCGAATATTTGCTAAATTGGGATGAGGAAAATCTGTCAATTTCCCCATAGCTGGAGTTTTAGCTAATTGTTTAAATGTTGTTTCTGCTGCTATTAAAAAGCGGTCGGAAACGTCTAAACTGTCTTCTGCTATGTAAGGTGGCTAAATCTATCAAGTCGCGGATAACTTGAAGTCTTTTTCTAATTGCAAACATCATGGCTAAATTGCACTTTGACGTTTGTTAGTTTTTTCACGAACTGCTTGACGAATATCTTCCCAATCTTGTGCAGTCATTTCTGTTGCATTTCCTGAGTTTAATCCTTCTAAAAGCATGGTTTGTAATCGTTCGTTGGCTCTCTGTTTTTGGTCTTGTCGCACTAATTCCCGAAAATATTCACGCTTCGCTGATGTAACCACCTTGAGCTACCTGTTCTTCTATATAATCGCGCATGGTGTCAGGTAAGGAAATATTCATACTTTTCATAATGTGATTTCGCTGAATTTTCTTTTCTATAGTATGGCAGTTTCTGTCATTTTCTGCCATGATAACGGTAATGATTATTTGTAAAGTATTGTAAATACTAATCAATGAGTTTTCAAAATTACCAAATTTAGCGTATATTGTGGATTGACAAGTGTAACCTTGTAGGTTACAGTAAATATTGTTATTTTACTTATGATCAGAAATTTCAAACATAAGGGGTTAAAAAAGCTGTTTGAAGATGATAATAGAAGTGGAATTAATCCAAATCATGCTGAAAAACTGTTAGATTTATTAGATAGACTAGATGCTGCATCTGTAGCCGAGGATATGAATTTTCCTGGTTCTAAGTTTCATCAATTAATAGGAAATAGGAAAGGTGAATATTCAGTTACAGTTTCTGGTAATTGGCGTTTAACTTTTGTTTTTGAAGATGGGGATGCTTACGACGTAAATTACGAGGATTATCATTAGGATTATTAACATGAATACTAACAGAAAACCAAGACATCCTGGTGCTTTGATTAAACGTCAATATTTAGAACCTTTAAATATGACGGTGACAGAACTTGCTAATATTTTGGGTGTGTCTCGAAAAACGGTTTCGGAACTTGTGAATGAACGTGCAAATGTAACACCTAATATTGCGTTGCGGTTAGCAAATGCTTTTCAAACTACGCCGGAACTTTGGTTAAATCTTCAGCAGAAGTTTGATCTTTGGTGTGCGAAAAATGAATCTGAAGAGTGGAAAAATATCTCACCTATTGAAATTAGTTAAAATAGTTCGGGTAATAATTCTTAGGTGAGGTGAATATTTCCTGGTGTATCTGTCATGCTTCTATTGTCTTCTCTTATTTACGCGATCTGCTTGCAGCAGCGCTTCGCTATCGCTCTATTAATCCCTCGTAATGATTGAGTGAGATAATGTAAACAGATACAGGATTTTTGAGTTTTAATAAGTGCGTTATTAATAGTGGGTTATTTTGTTATTAACCCACTGAAAATATTACTTATTTCCTAAAAATTCATCTACGGTAATTCCTGCTTGTCTAATTAAACTTCTGAGTAATCCTGGTGCTAGTTCTTTATGATTGGGAACTGATAAAATGGGTTTTGATTCGTGCCACAGTATGATATGACTTCCGGTTTGATGATCTACAGCATAGCCAAATTTTTCAAAGATTTTGACTGTTTGTTTACCGGAAATATTTGATAAAAGCCCCATTTATACTACTACTTCCCCTACAAAAGATTGAGATTCTTTGGTTACATAGGGTTTTCCATGTTTTTCTAATACGTGAAGATAGCCTTTGATAGCATCTTTGATATTTTCAATTGCTTCATCTAAGTTTTTACCTTGACTGACACAACCAGGAAGTTCTGGTACTTCAGCAACGTAACCTAGATATTCTGAATCATAGGTGAATATTACTTGAAATTTCATACAGGAGGGGTTTGTATATTTGTGTGCTGATTATTAATATATCTAATTTTCTTGGCTAGTTGTTTGAGGATTTGATTTAGTTCGGGTGGTGAGGTGAATATTTACACGATCTGCTTGCAGCAGCGCTTCGCTATCGCCCCACTAATCCCTAGTAATGGTTGAGTGAGATAACGTAAACAGATACAGGGTTTTTTGGCTGTAATCTAGCATTATTAATGGTGGGTTATGTTGTTGCTAACCCACCATATAAACTGGTTATTATGACTTCAAAAGCGGTTATTCAGTTTCAAAAAATTCTTACCCTGGGGTCGGGAACTCTAAATTGTGATCAAGCCTAATTCACGTTTTGAAGGCCTTATCCAACTCTTTGCTCCAAGGAGTACCCAAGGCTCACACATTCATAGTATCTAAGATTTACAGGTTTGTCAAGTCTTTAAAATAAATATTTCAAATTTCCGTAACTCTAAGTTATATACTCATCTTTAACGCATCTGTCTTATGACATAATTAATACTTAAATTTTTAACATGATTAACCCTAATACTTATGATAATCTTTGTATCATTTTTTCTGAATCACGCCTTTCAACGTATTTAAGTGCGACCAATGAAGATAAGATAGAAGCCTTGAAACTATATACACTGAATATGAGTTTATCAGAATCTCTATATTCATTCCTATGTGTATTTGAAATAGCTTTACGAAATCGTATTAGTAATGTACTTGTTAAAGAATTTGGGGATAATTGGTTTGAGGAAAAAGCAGGTAAGTGGTTAAATGGAAAAGCTGCAACGGAATGGCATGACAAAAATGGTAATACTCAAAGAGCAAGATTATTAAAACAGATAGACAAAGCAAAAGAAGAAATTAACAAGCAAAATAAGAAAATTAACAATCCACAATATCACAAGCTACTCACATCAGATACTTTAACCCCTGAGCTAAACTTTGGTTTTTGGACAGAAATTATGGGATCTGACTATGACAGAATTATATGGCATATTGGTTCTCCTCGTTATATTCATGAAGTTTTTCCAAATGCTCCTGAAAAACACAATTTTATGCGCGATATGAAACGAATAAGAAGAATTTTAAACGAAATAAGGGTTATACGTAACCGTGTATTTCATCATGAACCTGTTTTCAATACTAGAAACTTATCATTTGATGAATTACTGACAACCTACGAAAATGCTAAGGAATTACTAGGTTGGTTAAGTGAAGACGCTTTATGTTTTTTTGAAGAAAATAATCAATTTGAGAAATTGGTAAATTCAATACCATCTAGCATGAGATCACTATCATAATATAATACCCCCATCCAATCAAACATTTAAATGGTGGTAATATATCTTAATGCACCAACACAATCACAGCGAACTGCTTGCAGCAGCGCTTCGCTATCGCTCCACTAATCCCTAGTAATGCTTGAGTGAGATAATGCAAACAGATACAGGGTAAGGTTTTCAGGTGCGAACTGCTTGCAGCAGCGCTTCGCTATCGCCCTAAACATCCCTAATAATGCTTGAGTGAGATAATGTAAACAAATACAGGGTAAGGTTTTCAGGTGCTATCGCTCTATTAATCCCTAGTAATGCTTGAGTGAGATAACGTAAACATATACAGGGTAAGCTTTTCAGGTGCGATCGCCCAGTAATCCCTAGTAATAGTTGGGTGAGATAATGTAAACAGATACAGGGTAAGGTTTTCAGGTGTGATCGCTCTACTAATCCCTAGTAATGGTTGAGTGAGATAATGTGAACAGATACAGGTTTTTTGGGTTGTAATTTGGTGTTATTAATGGTGGGTATTGTTGGGTTTCCTTCTGTCAACCCAACATACATTTTACTGTCGCTCAATCATTCCACTAGCTGTTGATATTCCACGCCAAAAATTAAGGGCTGTTTTAGTTCTATGTTCAGTATGGCGGCGTAATGCGCTTGCTATTGCCTTACCATAAGGAGAGGGTAAATTTTCTGCTATTTGACGTGGTATTCCATTTAAAATCTCATTCTTTGTAAATTGTGGAATTTCTCCAAGAAGTACACTTAATAGTAATAAACCACAGTGGTATATATCAACTTGTTTTCCAATTACACCATATTCTCGATTTAGAGCTTCTGGTGGAAGCATCCATTGTGCTAATATTGTATTGAAAATATTGATATCAGTCTCTAAGTTACTAATTCCCAAGTCTCCAATTTTAAATATAAAATTTGGATCTTTGTTATCAATTATTCTATCATTTAACTGTAATACAAAAATGTTATCATGATGAATATCTTTGTGAACATGACGAGCATTATGTATGAAGTGAATTCCTTGCAATACTTCCCGTGCTATATGTGGCAACCAAAGCTCACCTTTAAAATCTGGTATCTCAATTAAATTTTTTAGAGTAGCATGACAACGTTCTATAATCAAGTAAAAAGTATGTTGATATTCAAAAGCGTCATAGACATAAGTAATATTTGGATGACGTAAATAGAATAACCTGTTAAGTTCTTCTAACCACTTAACTCTAACTTCTTCGTATGTCTGATCTTGTGGTACAAGTATTTTAGCTACAAGGTTGTTACCCCATTCATCAGTGCATTCATACACTTCTCCAAAATGACCTTTGCCAATTTTCTCACCAATGAAGTACATCATTTCATTGTTTTGAATATTCTGAATTATTGTACCTTTTTGAGGTGGATGAAAGGATTTTGGCGTTTGAAAATTGAATTGATTAATCAAGAGAAATTTAACCTAAATCATCAAATACTTATAATAACAAATTTATCAAGTAATATACCGGGAATGCAGTATTAAATTATATTTCGCTTTACCCTAAGTGCGTTATAATGGTTGGTATTGTTGGGTTTCGTTCCTTAACCTAACCTACTTGCTAGTATGGTATATTATGGGTGTAAGTTATATCCATAGAACAATGTTCATACTAGGTAAATTATACGATCTTAGAAATGTTGAAGGTGGTACTAGAGACCCTTACGAATATGTTGAATTTGATGAAAAACAAAAAGTCCATATTTTTCGGACTGCCAATGAAAAGTCCTTGCACCAGCATTCTCGTTTCCCAGTTCCAAAAACTGAAGAGCATTGGGTTCGAGAAATAGACGAATAGCTTTTTAACTCAATTACTCGTCTTCAATGATTGATGATTTCATAAATGAAACTGAATCATTTAGTTGAAATTAGTTTTTTGTTTACTTTGATATTCTTTGTCTCTATTACGGTGCGTTATGCTGTTGTTAATACACCGTAATAGCTGATAAAATGTTTTGTATTTTACACAAAGCTATAAAAAAAGTAATTTTTTTTAGCAAATTTCAAAATTTTTGGTTACTTTTATTGTATGGTTATTATGGGTATTGTCAAAACTATTTTTATACAACATGAGTGAACAAAACTATATAGCGACCCTGAAAGCTCTCTCTGATTTCGAGAGAAAAGAGAAAATTAACGATAAAATTTCAGATACTTGTCAAGACATTAAGGATACAGATGAAGCATCTAGCGAAATATATCTAACTGGTGCTACTGACTGGTACGTAGAAGCAGAGGTTCAGGATTATGATATAGATGAACATGAATGTACTGTGACAGTCAATTATAAAGCTTTTGGAGAACAGGAGGAGGAAAAAGGCATTTTTGGTAATGAAATCTCTGGAACAGCAGAAGCCGTTATAAATGAGTTTGGTGAGGTAAAGTATCAGAATGTTACGGCTGAGATTGTTAATATTGATGGGGATGAAGACTATGATGACGTTGATGAAGAGGAGAATCTAACTGAAGAAGAAAGTGATGACGTTGATGAAGAGGAGAATCTAACTGAAGAAGAAAATGATGACGTTGATAAGAAGAAGGATTTAACTGAAGAAGAAAGTGATGATGATGACAGCCCTTTTTAAAATCTGAGCATGAATTAAGTAACGTATCTAAAAATTATGAAGCAAGCAATTGGTTTCTTGTTAGCCTTGATTGTTATTAGATATTTGCAATAAACTTAGTTTTCTTCAATCTATTCTGATGGATTGAAAATAAACTGGTAAATTCAATACCATCTAGTATGAGATCACTACCGCAATATAATACCCCCATCTAATCAGAAATTTAAATGGGGGTAATATCTCTTAATGCACCAACTCAATAGCCCGCTTAGTCAACGCTTCCGCAGTCAAACCATTAAAAGCCATCAACTCACCCGCACTAGCCGTAGTTTCCCCACGCTTCCAGGCAAAAGAATCACGCTGAGAATTACTGCGTAACATGATAGGTTCTAACATCGCCGCAGCGCCACCTGTCACACCAATTAAGGCATCTCCACCAAACAATTGCTCAAAATCGGCATCACTTAAAAAACCGTTATCTGGTTCAGAACAAGTATCCCAAGCAGTATCATGAGGACGATATAAACGACGAGGATTGATAATAGAAACAATCTTCACACCAATACCTTCAGTTTCTAAAAAAGCCGCCGCTTCAAACACAGGAATTAAAGTCAAATCGCCAATTACAGCAAATACAACAGTCTTCCCACCAGCCACTTCATGTAATAACACCGCACCATCAATTAAGCCTTTTTCAGTTTGGGCAAAGGTGCTACGAATTGGCAAAGGAGACTTACTAGCAGTAATGACAATGCCCTTATTTTTTGTTTGCAAAGCCCAGTCATAACAGACTTGAATACTGTTAGCATCTGGGGGAAATAATGGGAACACATTTCCCGTTCTCATCAAAGAAGCAAAATAAGCTTCAATTTCTGGTCTTTGGTGAGTCCAACCGTTGCGTCCTTGTTCTAAGGCCCCGGCTGTAAATAATGTAATTGTTGACGGTGTTTTGCGGCGTAATTCTGCCATTGCTTGGGTGACAGTTTGCCAAATTGGTAAACCATTGATAGCAAAAGATTCGTAAGAACACCACAAAGTTCTCGCCCCCATTAAGGATAAACCAGCGGCTAATCCTGCACAAGCATCTTCGCTCAAAGGTTCATAAACTTGACCTCCTGGGGCTTGATGATAGGTGTCATCGGTGGTGGGGTGAATGATTTTTAATGCCTCATTAATATTACCAATTCCTGAAGCGGCGTTACCATCGGCGTTAGTCACAAGGAAGTTTTTATCTTTATTTCCTACTACTCCCACCAGCTTACCCATGACAGTTGTAGAAACTTTTGGTTCTCCACCAATTGCATATTCTACTAATGGTAATTCGCCAATTTCTGCTAAGGGTAATTCAAATTCTGTGACTACTGTTTTCGCAGCCGGTCCACCTCCTGCCCGTTCCGCATTTGTACGGACAGTTTGCCATGCTTCGGCACATAAAGCCCGTTTTTGTAAAGCAGTGACAATATGAGGCGCGTCTAATGTGTCTTTAGGATACAAGTTATGGGATTTTGCACCTAAATCATGAACCCCTGCCCCTTTGAGTTGTTTGATAATAAATACGGTCAATTTTCCGCTAAGTGCTGACCGAGCAGCTTTATCTATACCTACTAATACAGCTTTAGTAAATTCTAGGCGGTTTGCAAAGGAAAATACTGTACTATCTACGTATTCACCGCTTTGATTTTGATCATCAAAATCTTTAGCATTTACTAACACGACTTCGTTAAAACCGTTACCTTTCCAGTAAGCGATCATTTCATCGTTGGTTTTTAAAGATACCATGCTATGATGTTCTTGGCTGTAACCATTCCACACTAAAACTGGTAAAAAGTTTGTCACACTGGGGTAAGCAGTGTTAAAATGTGCCATGGAACTCATGATATAGGGTTCACCTAGTCCCCCGTCTCCCACTGTAAAGGGGAAGAGTTTGTCACGGTGTAACAATGCGGCGGACATGGCGAAATGTTGCCCTTGTCCTAAGGGTCCAGCAGGGGCAAGAATACCAGGAATATAACCGGATAAGTGTCCTAATAATCCGTGTTTTTCCCGAAAGCGATCGCGTAATTGTTGTACAGTAAAAATGCCCATGTCTTCTAAAGACCGGTCTAAAAACATGGCGCTATAAAAACCGGGAGCATGGTGTCCCACTTCCGTGATAATGTTTTTATGTCCAAGCATGACCAAAGCTGCATAAGCTTCCGCTTGACTGGCAAAACCGCCGGGGTGTCCAGAAGCCTTACTAGCACTGATTTGTAGGGTGAGATAGCGTAGAGCATCAGCCGCCAGTAAAGTTTGATATACTGCATTTGTATCGGTAAGATTTGCTACTGCTTTTTGACCAGATGCGATCGCGGGAATTATACCATAAGTTTGAAAATCTGGCAATGCTTCCCCAAAATATTGTATCCCTTCACAAAAATTCGGAACTGCGGAAGTTGTATTTTGCGTAATTGCTGTCATGCTGAGTACCTTAATAAAATCGAAAAACTAGAGATTCTGGTTTAATTTAATCAATATTTTACATCTTTAAGGTTCTAATAATTAATTGCTTTTTCTGAATATTACTATAACTAAGTGATGATTGATTTTTCAGTTATTTTGTGTTTGGTTGCAGATATTGATGAAATGAACCATCAAGGTAGCAAGTACAAGAAGGAAGAAGAAGGGAATTAATCACTTGTTTAAATTGTATTGAAAGTTTGTTGTTAGCGAGTATCTGTAGATAGAAATTGAGAATAATTTGGCTGGCTTTTAAATTTTTTTTGGGTGAAGAGTTCTAATTACTCCAAAATGATTTATAATTGAAGTTGAGTTATTATACAATTGACTTTTTGATCACAACAGGAGAATATTATGCAAATAATACCAGGACCAAAAACATCATCTACTATTCAAGTTTTAAACTGGATATTCAGACCCATGCCTTATATGGTGGAATGTGCTAAAAAATATGGAGATATTTTTGCTCTAAAATTACAGGATAATTTACCACCAATGTTATTTATTCATTCTCCTGAAGCTATGCAGCAGGTATTAAGTAATGATCAAAAAGAATTGGAAGCACCAGGAGATTTAAACAGTCCTTTTGAATATTTACTAGGTAAAAATTCTGTCATTAGTCTTAGTGGTAAAGCACATCAACGTCAACGTCAATTAATTATGCCTCCTTTTCATGGTGAAAGAATGCGAACTTATGCAGAATTAATTGAGAATATCACCACAAAAGTTTTTAATCAACAACCAAAAAATCAATCTTTTAATATTAGGAACATTACCCAAGATATCACTCTTCAGGTAATGATGGAAGCTGTTTTTGGCATTTATAAAGGAGAACGTGCAGAAAAACTTAAACATTTTCTTTGTGCAATTTTAGAACAGGGTAGCACTCCTTGGAGAGTGATTTTTCTCTATTTTCCCAAATTAAAAGAAACCTTTGGGATTTCGGAAATTTGGAAACGACAAATGAAGAAACAGGAACAAGCTGACCAACTCATTTATCAGGAAATTCAAGAAAGAAGAGAAAATTTTGATCCTGACCGTACAGATATTCTTAATTTACTTATGTCTGCTCAAGATGAAAACGGTCAAGCTATGACAGATGCAGAATTAAGAGATGAATTGATGACTTTATTAGTCGCAGGTCATGAAACTACAGCTACAGCTATTTCTTGGGCTTTTTACTGGATTCATAAACTCCCAGAAGTTCGAGAAAAATTATTAGCTGAATTGGATAGTTTAGGAACAAATTATGATTATAATACTATCTTTAAATTGCCATATTTAACTGCTGTTTGTAATGAAACATTAAGGATCTATCCCGTAGGAATGTTAACTTTTCCCAGAAGAGTTAAAACCCCTATTTCTCTCTGTGGTTATCAACTCGAACCAGGTACAATTGTCGTAGGTTCAATTTATTTAACTCATCACCGCGAAGATATTTATCCTGAACATGAAAAATTTCGCCCAGAACGCTTTTTAGAAAACCAATTTTCACCTTATGAATTTCTACCTTTTGGTGGTGGTGCAAGACGTTGTATAGGTTTAGCATTTGCCCAAATGGAGATGAAATTAATATTAGCTAAAGTTCTAAAAACATGGTCAATGAAATTAGTTGATACCCATGAAATTAAACCTCAAAGACGGGGTTTAGTTACAGGACCAAATGCTGCTATTAATCTACAAATTCAGAATCTTCGTCAACAACCATCTGTAAATCTAGAATCAGTAAAAGTTTAAAATCACAGGTGATTAAAAAACATGGATACACAGATAAAATTCAGATAGTATGTAAGTGAAAATCCTGAGTTTTTCCACCAAGGTGGACTTTATTTTTGTAGAAGTGATTTTTAATCGCCTTTTTAAAACCTTGCTTACATTCTCTAAATATAATAATATAAAAGAGCCAGGTTTTTATGTCATCAAGATATGCAAGAATACGACGTTATTATCATCGGTGCTGGTCACAACGGGTTAGTTTGTGCGGCTTATTTACTTAAAGCAGGTTATAGTGTTCTACTATTAGAAAAACGCCCTGTTCCCGGTGGTGCAGCTACAACCGAAGAATGTATCCCAGAAGCACCAGGTTTTAAATTTAACCTCTGTGCCATTGATCATGAATTTATTCATTTGGGTCCAGTGGTGGAAGAATTAGAACTCACAAAATACGGCTTAGAATATCTAGAATGTGACCCAGTTGTATTTTGTCCTCACCCCGACGGTAAATATTTCTTGGCACACAAATCCTTAGAAAAAACCTGTGCAGAAATCGCTCGTTATAATCAACGAGATGCTAAAAAATATGCCGAATTTACCAATTATTGGCAACGGGCAATTAACGCCATGATTCCCATGTTTAATGCCCCACCCAAATCAATTATAGATATTTTTGGTAATTACAATCTTCAACAAGTTAAAGATTTATTTTCTGTTGTCGGTTCTCCTGCTAAAAGCTTTGATTTTGTGCGGACAATGTTAAATAGTGCAGAGGATATTCTTAATGAATGGTTTGATGAAGAATTTTTAAAAGCACCACTTTCTAGATTAGCATCAGAATTAGGTGCGCCACCTTCACAAAAAAATCTCGCAATTGGAGTAATGATGATGGCTATGCGTCATCATCCTGGCATGGCTAGACCTCGCGGCGGTACAGGTGCATTGGTGCAAGCATTGGTGAAATTAGTTAATAGTAAAGGTGGGGTAATTCTCACGGAACAGCACGTGGAAAAGATTTTAATTGATGATGCTAAAGCGGTAGGAGTCAGGGTGACTGGTGGTAAGGAATATCTAGCAAAACATGGAGTAATTTCTAATATTGATGCCCAAAGATTATTCTTACAAATGACAGAAAAAAGTGATATTGATGCCGTTGATCCTAATTTATGGGAAAGGTTAGAACGGCGCATTATTAACAACAATGAAACCATCCTCAAAATAGATTTAGCATTAGATGAACCTTTGCATTTTTCTCACCACAATCATCAAGATGAATATCTCATTGGTTCAATTTTAATTGCTGATTCCATGAATCATGTTGAACAGGCTCATAATAAATGTACAATTGGCGAAATTCCCGATTCTGACCCTTCTATGTATGTGGTTATGCCTAGCGCCCTTGATCCTAGTTTAGCACCTCCTGGTAAACATACTTTATGGATTGAATTTTTCGCTCCTTATCAAATTGCTGGTGCAAAAGGTACAGGTTTAAAAGGTACTGGTTGGACTGATGATTTGAAAAATAAAGTTGCAGATAGGGTAGTTGATAAATTAGCAACTTATGCCCCTAATGTGAAAAAAGCAACTATTGCTAGAAGGGTAGAAAGTCCAGCAGAATTAGGAGAAAGATTGGGAGCATATAAAGGTAATTATTATCATATTGATATGACTATGGATCAAATGATCTTTTTCCGACCTTTGCCCGAATTAGCTAATTATAAAACCCCCATTGATCATCTCTTTTTAACTGGTGCAGGAACACACCCCGGTGGTTCAATTTCGGGAATGCCAGGACGCAATTGTGCGCGGGTATTTTTGCAAAATAAGCAACCATTCAGTCAAGCTTTAAAGGATGCCGGAAATTCAATTAAGTCTACAGTTGGTTCGGTTTTTGGGATTGGATAGCTCTTACTTAGCCACAGGATAAGTTATAGCACATCAGTATCAGTTCTTAAACTTAGCGGCTGTGCTACCTGTATCTAGCGGGCAAGATGCCCGCACCACAAGAGTTTCATGATTTAATTTTGTACCTCATCAGTGGAGAAAACGCTGTAATTCTCGCTTGGTTAGCCAGTTACCAAAAAATTTTTCAATTAAACCTAATTCCCTATTGCCAAAATAAAAAAATAGGCTATAATCAGAAGAGTGACACCCAAGGGCGGGTGGCGGAATTGGTAGACGCACCGCACTCAAAATGCGGCGACCGTGAGGTCATAGGAGTTCGATTCTCCTCCTGCCCATTTTTAATAACAACCTGAATATCCTGAAGTATTATAATTTACTCCTAGCTGCTAGTTACCGATTTATGGGATCTAGATAACGCCAGGAGTATGATCAAACATTTAAATTACATCGGTAGTATCAGTTAACTTCTTCATTTTTTGGTATATTAGCACGAACTACACTTGACTTGGAAGTGTAATTGTAATTGTAATTGTAATTGTATGCCATTCCTCGGAATTTCTCGCCGTTCACAACTAATCCCAGTAAATTGACGGGAGATGTTTTAAAAGTCTCAAGGACGTGCTTTAAGACTGTTTTATCTGTTTTATCAATCCTTGCAACTAGTATCACACCATCAGCATGAACTGCCACTAATCTAGCATCTACTAGTGCCGATAAAGGTGGAGAATCATAAATCACTAAATCAAAATTCTCAAAGAAATAGTCCATCATTTGACCCATTTTATCTGATGACAACAACCTGGTAGGATCGGGTGGTACAGGACCTGCAGTAATTACAGATAAACTAGCCAATTGAGGTATTTCTTGAATTACTTGCCCCACACTCATATCTGAAGAAATTAAACTACTTAATCCCCATAGATTATTTAACTGTGCTAGTTTATGAATCTCGGATTTGCGGAGATCACAATCTACAAGTAATACCTTTTTCCCCATAGCCGCAGCTGTTTGCGCTAGATGAAATGCCACCGTACTTTTACCATCTCCTGGAATAGCAGAGGAAACAACTAAAGACTTAATTGGTCGACCAGAATTAAGTAGTTGAATATTATTATATAAAATTTGTAAGAATTCCCAAAATGATCCCTGACCATAATAACGAGAAGACCGATGATGAGGAATGTTAGCTAGTTTATCCACACCTTTAAGAACGCCGTCTGAAAATATATTTGTGGGATTTGAAGATTGATTCTTAACTAAGTTTTTATCAAAGGGAAGTGAACCTAATAAAGGTAGTCCTGTCTTATCCCGAAGATCGTCAACACTATGATAGGTATTATCAGTCTGTTCTCTGACTTGAGCAGCGCCTATACCCAACAAAAAACTAGCCACAAATCCTAACAGTAAATTGCGGGGAATATCTGGGGAAATTGGATCTTGGGGCTGACTAGCCGCTTGAATTAATTCCCAAGGTAGTTCTGTTTGGGCTATTTCTATTTGCAATTGTTCACGAGCAGCTAAAAACCGATTTAAACTTTCATTGGCTATTTGAAGATTCTGTTGGATATCAACATATTGTCGAGATAAAATTGGTAACTGATCTAATTTTTGTTGTAGTTGTTTTTCTACTTGTGCCAGATATTGATTATCTGTTTCCACCTGTTTAACTAGGGTTGCAGCTTCAGATATTCTGATATTAATAGTGCGTGTGGCTTCTGCTTGAATAATAGGTAAAAGGTTAGCTCTTTTTTCTTCTA
>Ga0208698_100033_pt1 | contig 41918 bp, 44 predicted proteins | sample LakMenEpi20Aug08_FD_150717 | JGI IMG/M metagenome (GOLD analysis project Ga0208698, IMG submission 150717) | Freshwater microbial communities from Lake Mendota, WI - 20AUG2008 deep hole epilimnion (SPAdes) | ecosystem: Environmental > Aquatic > Freshwater > Lake > Epilimnion/Euphotic zone ... | reverse complement strand
AGCTGGTCAACAAACTGACCAAGCTTCAGCCACAGCGACCATCACTGACGGTACCAATACCACCTCAGTGACAGTTGCTCCTGATAATGCTAATTACTTTGGACAAAATCTTCAAGGCGACCTAAAGATTACCAAGACCGATTACCTGACCAAAGTAGTACCCGGACAATGCGTAACTTACACCATTGTAGTTAGCAATTGTGGTCCTGATACCGCTACTCACGCGCTGGTAGAGGATTTATTCCCCAGCAACCTGACAGACGTGAAGTGGACAAGCAAGGCAGCTAAGGGAGCTACAGACAATAAAGCCAGAGGAACTGACAATATCGAGGATTACGTAACCCTGCCAGCGGGTAGTAGCATCACCTACAAAGTGACGGGAACAGTAGTTGGTGTCCATGGCAGCCACAAAGTTTCCGACTGTCATAGAACCTTAACCAATACCGCGACGGTTACCGCCCCTTCTGACTTCACCGACACCAACCTCGAAAACAACACCGCCACCGATATTGACACAATTATGGCCGCACCCGGTGTCCGCAATACTCATTTTTGGCAAAATACCAAATGGCAGAAATCCTGGGACGGCATCCAAGGCAACGAACACTCCCAAAAAACAAGGCCGAATTTCCCAGATAGCGACCTCTTACTCTCACCCTATACCAACTCTGCCCGTTCAGGAAAAGTCTTAGATCCAATTACCCGTAGATACGGAGTGGGACTGCTCATAGGAGACTACAATCACAATGGCAAAACTGACAAAAAAGAAAATACCCTCTTCTACACCCGCGCACAGGCACTTCAGATTGTTGATTCCTCAATGCACCCCAACAACCGAGACACGCGTTACATACTTGGACGGGATTTAGTGACTAGCTGGCTGAATTACCTCGCTGGTAATTCGATTGATACTCCTAATTCTAACGATCAAGATGCTCGTGACTATATCAACGAGGGAATTCAATGGTTGCAAGCCTTAACACCAGATCAAAATAGGGATGGCAAAGGTGATGGCTATCTGCAAGGATTAACAGGTAACGAAACCTCCAATTCACGGACTCCACAGATTCTAGCTAGATCTTCCTACTGGAAGTCTGGTATTTCAAGTGCATCGAATTTACCGAACTCCTATAAATCGAACACTGACGTTCTCTATCCTATAGACGCTGGTATCTCTATTCACACACACCTGGATAATTACAACAACAATATCTTCTAGGTAGGGTTCTTAGGGAACACACAAAAAACAAATTACCCAAAAATACTAGGGTGGCTTGGGGTGGCAATTTTTGTCGCCCCAACCAGATAATATCTATATCTGGTTCAGTAAAGCAAAATTGTTTGATATCTGGAAAATTTGTCTGCATATTCCCTAATTTCCAGGTGATTAACTGCTCACAAAACCACGTTTAATTTGTTCACGTTCAATGGCTTGAAATAAAGCTAGAAAGTTACCTTCCCCAAAACCTCGAGCCAGAGAACGACGTTCAATAAACTCAAAGAAAAAAGTTGGTTCTGAAAAAATAGGTTGGCTAAATATTTGTAATAATAACTCTCCTAGAGGAGCATCTTCATGCCAGTCTACTAAAATTTCTTGGTCGGATATAGCTTGCAACTCTTCAGTTGACAAAGAAAATTTATGCCGTTGTTGGAGTTGGAAATAGTAATTTTGAGGAACAGAAAGAAAAGATAAACCAGCACCCCGAAACCGAGAAATTGCATTCACAAGATCAGGTATCATTAAAGCAATATGTTGAATACCAGCCCCTCGATTCACATCTAAAAATTCTTGAATTTGTGAACTAGGTGAAGCTGGTTCATTAATCGGTAATTGAATATTACCATGGGGAGAAATCATCACTTGACTATGTAAACCAGAACGATCAGTTTTAATCTGAAAACTTTGTTGAGGTTGAAAATCAAAGATTTTTTGATACCAATTAACAGCAGTTTCTAACTCACCAACTCCCACATTTAAAACTAGATGATCAATCGCAGTAATAGCACGGTATAAACTATTTTCGACCTCTGCTATTTTTTCCTGATTTCTAGTCATTAATGTATGATTTAACCCACCCCAACCAGCGATTTTAGCATACTGACAAAATCCAGCATTTTGAAGAGGTTGGAGAATTTTTGCACCATTGCTTATGGCCTTTGCTGTCAATGCTTCTACATTGTCAACAGCAAAAGCAACATCAGCCACACCGGGAGGATGTTGACGCAAAAACTCAGCTACAGGACTAGTAGGTAAAATGGGGGAAGAAAGTAAAAAGCAGACAGTTCCACTTTTGACAACTTCTGTACAAGTATGCAAAGATTTTTGATGATGAGAAAGACTTGGAAAAATGCCATTATTTATTACTTGAAAACCAAGACAGTATACAAACCAATCTCGCCACTTTTGGGCATCTTCGACATAAAAGTGAATGTGATCAATTTGCAGCATAATAATTTCTTGAAAACATTAAAAACCCAGTATTTACTATCATCTTTTATCTCTTACATACTAGAAAAATAAATGACTCTCGGGTTGAATATTAATTTCCATTGGTATAGCCTGGGGTTCAGCGGATAAAGCATAAAAAATAGCATTTGCCGCAGTTTCACAACTCAGCATTTTATTCCGGTCTACTTTTAAATTTACCTGATCCCAAAAAGGAGAATCTATCCCCCCAAAGTAAAAAAGTGTCATTTTCACCCCAAAACGTTTCAATTCTTCTGCTATACATTTGCTAAAACCCACTACACCGAATTTAGAAGCAGAATAAGCCGCAGCCATGGGCATTGAATGTTTACCAAGAATACCGACAACATTACAAATATGACCAGATTTCCGTTTTTGCATCTCCTTAGCTGCGGCTTGAGTGGTGTAAAAACAGCCTTTTAAATTCAAATCCAGCATTGCCTCTAAATCCGCTGGTTCGATGTTGTTGTAGGCTTTAAGAAGACCTGCTCCTGCTGCATTTACTAAGACATCAATGTGTCCAAAATGCTCTATTGTTGTTTGAATTAATACTTCTACCTCCTGGGGTTGAGTAATATCTGTGGGAACTGTCAGCACATTTGCTGATAACTCATTAGCTAATACTGCTAAATTTTCCCTGTTTCTAGCTGCAAGTACCAATCTTGCACCAGTAGGCGCTAATTGACGAGTTAAGGTTGCACCAATTCCACCTGTAGCACCGACAATGACAATAACTTTATTTTGTAGCATGATGATATTTATATTTCTTTACAGACTATATTCATGATATAGGAATCTGGTTTGATTCGTGAATTTACTTGTGTGAGGGAATCCCCACCAAATTAATCAAACATATCATAATTCCGACTTTTTAACACCTACCTCCCATCTTTTACCTACTTGCTGAATTTGCAAAGACTTGCAAGAATGCAAAAATTTAGCAAAACTACCACTAATCTTTAATTGTTTGATTTGTTCAGTTATTGGTTTACCATATTGCTGATAAAATTTACTTCCCAAAATACTAATATCAATAAATCTCTGATTATCTACTCTGCTTAAATCAGTCAAAATATTCTTAATTACTTTCTCTAAATCTGCGGGAGAATCAATCATAAACAATTCCTTTAATATCGGAATTTCAGATTGTGAAATATCCTGACTATCCTCTATTTTTGATTGATGATATTCAAAAAGTGTGACATACAATTCAGATTTTTCATCAATTTGATGAACTACAAACTCAGATGGATAGTGAATAAATACGTCTTTAGCCTGTTTACCTGGGAAGTGATGAGCAATAACTTGACTAATAGTTAATTCATAGTTGGTTTTAAATAGTTTAGAAAGAATTGAAAGTTTAATCCAATAACTTGCAGTTTGTTTTTGCTGTAATTTAATTAAACCCTTAAATTGGGCAATAAACTGTTCTATAGACGGTATTTCTGGTAAAGGTTTGAGAGAATAATTGACAGTTTCACTAGTCGCGCTGTTGAATACTCTAATATTTTCCCCATGCTGACTGACTTGGTAGACTAATATGCCATTTTGCTGTAATGTATTACATAAGTTTGTCATTACCTTATCTGATGAACAAACAAAAACTTCTTTAACGTTGAGATAGCGTTCATGAATAGAAGAACCCACTGCAATCATTTTACCATCAGCATTATCTCTACCCATGGGAACATGAATTAAGTCATAACCACGTTGATGTAATTCAACATCCAATTTTCCCCGATTTGACCAATTTGCAAAAGCAATTTTTACTTGCAAAGGACAATTACAAGTTGTGGTTAAAAATCTTTCTGTATTTGTATTAAGTTGCAGGTTTTCTGCATCTAAAAGCAAAATGGCTATACCAGCAGATTGTCGCTGGAGTAAATGTGTAGTAATTAAATCATTATTCTCTGGATTTAACTGGTCAACATAGGCAAGTAAATCTGATACTATTTTTGAATTAAAAGCCACAGGAATAAGCACTGCTTTGAGTAATGATTGCAGTTTTTGCGATAATTCATCCCAGCTTTGTGTTTGACCAAGTATAGCCCTAAATTTTCCACTTAAAGCCGATTTATTGGTAGATATTTGCCAGTTAATAGTTCGATATTTTGCCATCAATAATTCTGGTTGCTGTTGTTGAATAGCAATAATTGATTGACAAATTTCGACAGAGATTTTTTCTAATAAGGCAGAATCATGATAGGACATAACTTACATCATACGGTGGAGCATCCTAAGGAGAAAGTCTGAGCTATGAAAATATACTTTCCAGAATTTAACTTTCAGTAACTTCTATAACTTTAACTGTTACCTTACCTTGTGCCAACTGAATCACTAAATTTTCTCCTATAGTTAATTCTGATACGGAATGAGGAATTATACCATTTTCTGTTATCACTCCCGCGTAACCACGCTGTAATACAGATTGAAGGTCAATATTAGCTAATTTTGGTGTAATATTTCTATCCCATTGTTACTTATAATAGCTGTACACAAGTCTGTAATTCGCTGTTTGTGTATGTACGCATGAATCAGCACCTAAATCTGTTAAGGATTCATCCCTTTGGTGTCTATACTTGCAAGACTTTTAGCTATTTTTTGATACATTTTTTAATAAAAATAACTTACAGTTTAGCATAACAAGTACCGAAGATGCGAAATTTTCAATAATATATACAAGGCTTATTTATATTAAATTATGAATAAATATACTTACTTGCATCTTGGCGCAAAAGTTTAATTAAAATGTGGTTAATTTAGCTAAAAATGGCTGTAAGCGGAAAACTCCACCTCCGTGTCCTTTGTGTTTCGTCCAAAAAAAAGATTGGTGAACACAAATAAAGAGAAAATTGGCTAAAATAAGTAAAACTAGCAATTTTCTCGACAACATTCTCAGTAGCCTATAATTGTTAAATCTCAAAAACAATACCATCAATAAATCAACTATGCAAACAGAATATCGGCAACGTCGTGAGCAGTTAATGGCGAAAATAGGCAGCAGTACAGCGATTTTTAGGAGTGCGCCCACAGCAGTAATGCACAACGATGTCGAGTATGTTTATCGTCAGGATAGTGATTTCTTTTACTTAACTGGCTTTAATGAAGCCCAAGCAGTCGCAGTTTTAGCACCCCATCATCCAGAACATCAGTTTATATTATTTGTGCAACCGAAAGACCCAGAAAAGGAAGTTTGGAATGGTTATCGTTGTGGAGTAGAGGGAGCAAAAGAACTTTATGGTGCAGACGCAGCTTACTCCATTGCAGAGTTAGACGAGAAATTACCCCAATATTTAGAAAAAGCCGCTTGTATTTATTATCATTTAGGGCGTGACCACCATTTTAACAACAAAATTCTCCAACATTATCAAAAGCTACTCCTAAGCTATCCTAGACGCGGTACAGGTCCAACATCTATTGTCGATGCTGGTACTGTTATCAACAATTTAAGGTTATATAAAAGCAAAACAGAATTAGACCTTATCCGTCAAGCTGTAGAAATTGCAGCAGAAGCTCATGATCATGCTTTGAAAAACGCTACGCCTGGACGTTATGAGTATGAAATTCAAGCAGAAATAGAACATATCTTCCGGTTACGAGGCGGAATGGGTCCCGCTTATCCTTCTATTGTTGCTTCTGGTGCGAATGCTTGCGTACTTCATTATATTGAAAATAAATGTAAAATGCAAGAACATGATTTACTGTTGATTGATGCTGGTTGCGCTTACGGTTATTATAATTCAGATATTACCCGGACGTTTCCTGTCAGTGGTAAGTTCACACCAGAACAAAAAGTATTATATGAAATTGTATTAGCAGCACAAAAACAAGCAATAGCAGAAGTTAAACCAGGTAATTCTTTTCATGCACCTCATAATGCAGCGGTACGGATCTTAACAGAGGGATTAGTGGAACTGGGTTTACTCAAAGGGGAAATTGATAAATTAATCGCAGAGGAAAAATATAAACCCTTTTATATGCACCGGACCAGTCATTGGTTAGGTTTAGATGTTCATGATGTCGGCGTTTATCAATATGGAGAAAACCCCCAAATCTTACAACCAGGCCAAGTGCTAACCATAGAACCAGGACTTTATATAGTCCCGAACACGAAACCTGCAGAAGACCAACCGGAAATTGACCCCCGTTGGGTGGGAATTGGGATTCGTATTGAAGATGACGTATTAGTTACTCAAGATGGAAATGAGGTTTTAACAGCCAAAGTTCCTAAGGAAATTAAGGATTTAGAAAGATAGTATTTTGCAGGGTGGGTAATGCCCACCACATCATGATTGAGAAGATATAAAATGTGAAATATCTTGATATTCATCTTCATTCTAAGCCAAAGCCGCCGCTGTAGGAATCCATTCATACTTAATAAACCGCCACAAAATTTCAATTAAGTTTAAATGAGGAGAATAAGTTGGGAGTTCAAAAATTGTAATATTACGCTCTCGCCATTCCTCAAGTTTTTCAAAAATGGTATCGCTAGACTTTGGCGATAAATTCGCTCTAGCAATTTGGCTGAAAGAGGATTGATTTCTCGAATAAATATCATTTTAATTAGAATTATTTGTATAATTAATTCTGTCCAGGTACTTAGTATCGGTAAAAGTGGAGATGGAGGAATTGATGGTATAATTAAAGAAGATAAATTAGGCTTAGATATTGTTTATGTTCAAGCTAAAAGATGGGATAATACTGTTGTTGGTAGACCAGAAATTCAAAAGTTTGTCGGGGCTTTACATGGACAAAGAGCAAGAAAAGGTGTTTTTATCACTACTTCTAGATTTCCCCAACTAGAGAATATGTGTCTATTATAGACAGTAAAATTGTGTTAATAGATGGAGAAGAATTAGCCCAATTAATGATTGATAATCATGTGGGTGTTTCCACAGTCTCTATTTACGAAATTAAAAAAATAGATTCCGATTATTTTACAGATGAGTAATTATTAAATAATAGACAATTAATATATGAAAACAGAGAATTTAAAAGCGGTAGAATTATTTGCTGGTATCGGTGGTTTTGGCTTGGGTATGGCAAATGCTAATATTGAAACTATATGGGCTAATGATATCAATGAATTGAGTTGTCAAGTTTATGAAAGTAATTTTGGGAAAGATTCTCTAGTTTTAGGTGATATTAATAAAATCCCGATATCAGATATACCCAATCATCATATACTAACCGCTGGTTTCCCTTGTCAACCATTTAGCCCTGCTGGTAAAAAATTGGGTGTGAGAGATTGTGTGAGAGGGACTTTATTTGAGCGTATTGTAGAAATAATAGATAAAAAACAACCGAAATATTTTTTCTTAGAAAATGTCAAAAGACTTTTAACAATGGAAAATGGCTATCATTTTCGAGTGATTTTAAATGCACTGTCAGAATTAGATTATTTTATAGAATGGAGAATTATTAGTCCTATTAGCTTTGGTATTCCTCAAAATAGAGACAGGATTTTTATTTTTGGGACTAAGTTAAATTCAGTGCATATAAATTCTCAACTTTTACAAAATACATCAGTTTTCTTAACTCAACCAGATTTAACTGATTTAGAAAATATAGAAGAGTTACTAGAAAAAGATATGATGCCTATAGTTGAAAATAAAGGTAAGAATTACAATTGGGGAATTGCTTATAAAAATAAAATGTTAACTTTGAATCTTTCTACTTTACCGGATATCAAGCCTAGACAGAAATTAAAAGATATTTTACAAGATGATTCAATAGTAGATCCTCAATTTGATTTTACATCTGATACCTTAGAACGAATTAAAAAAAGTAAAGCTGTACATCGTTATTGTCATGGTGTAGAATTATTATATAATCAAGATGGAGGCGCAAGATTAGGTTATACAATATTTGGAATTAATGGTATTGCATCAACATTAACTGCTTCGACATCAAGGCATTATGAACGTTATAAAGTAGCTGATAAATATCGGCGTTTAACTAATATTGAATATGCTAGATTGATGGGTTTTCCTGATGATTGGTGTCGAATAGCGAGAATTTATGATCAATATGCTTTATTTGGTAATGCAATTGTTCCTGCTTGTGTAGAATGGGTATGTCAAAGAATTGGTAAAAGCAATATTGAATTTACTAAATCTTCTTGGCAACAATTAACTTTGGCTATTTAATTTAAAAATGGAATTACTAACACTAGAATCGTTAAAAACGGCAGCACGTAATTTTTGCTCAGAATTAAGTGTAACACAAATTCATAATTTGTACGGAGTTACAGATGGTAAAGCAGTGGGAACTTATGTTGAGTCTACTTTTAATCAATATTTGTCCTCAAGATATGAATATACCCTTGGTAGTGCTGCGTTAGGTATAGATTTTCCGGGACTAGAAGTAGATTTAAAAGTAACATCTATTAAACAGCCTCAGTCTTCCTGTCCATTTAGAAATGCAAGTCAAAAAGTCTATGGTTTAGGATATAACTTATTAATATTTGCATACGAAAAAATTGATGATCATAGTTCTCTAACTGCCAATTTAAAATGTCAGAATGTCGTTTTTGTAACTAAAGAAAGAACTGGAGACTATCAAACTACCTATGGAATTAAAGAAATTATCCGCCGCAATGGCAATAAAGATGATGTGATAGCTTTTTTAGAAGAACGTAATTTTCCTTTAGATGAAATTGGACGCAACGCACTAGCAGAAAGAATTTTACAATCACCCCCAGAAATAGGCTACTTAACAATTTCTAACGCTTTACAATGGCGGTTACAATATAGCAGAGTTATCCAAGTTTCTACAGCAGGAACAACAACAGGAATAGAAAATTTATTAGTGTAAAAATCTGAATAAAGATAGTTACTCCCTTCCTAATATAGGATTACCTATCTTTCTTCTTCCTTCGTGATCTTCGTTTCTTCGTGGTTCATTTAACCTATATTTTTCTGGTAGAAACGGATTAAGAATTAACTTAATTTTAACCATATTGCGATCGCTAAGTGCTGCTGCAAGCAGATCACGAATTACCGACAAATTAAAAATAATGTATAATAAGGAATTTATATCATAATTCCTAACTAACTTAATTCTGTAACTAAGACCATGCACAATGCCGCTGAATTCCAAGACGCTTATGATGTAATTGTCGTCGGTGCAGGTCACGCAGGTTGCGAAGCAGCACTGGCTACTGCCCGCCTCGGTTGTCGAACTCTGCTATTGACCCTAAACTTAGATAAAATCGCTTGGCAACCCTGTAACCCCGCAGTCGGTGGACCAGCTAAATCCCAATTAACCCATGAAATAGACGCGTTAGGGGGGGAAATTGGCAAAATGGCAGACCGGACATACTTACAAAAACGCATCCTCAACTCTTCACGAGGTCCTGCGGTTTGGGCATTACGAGCGCAAACTGATAAAAGAGAATATGCAGCAATAATGAAGGGAATTGTCGAAAATCAAGAGAATTTGACAATTCGAGAAGCCATGGTGACAGATTTAATTTTAAATGATCATAATCAAGTTATTGGTTTAGAAACTTATTTTGGCGTATCTTTTCACTGTAAAGCGGTAATTCTCACCACTGGCACATTTTTAGGTGGTAAAATTTGGGTGGGAAATAAATCCATGGACGCAGGACGTGCGGGAGAGTTCGCAGCAGAAGGGTTAACACAAACTCTCAACCGCTTAGGATTTGAAACCGGGAGGCTGAAAACTGGGACACCAGCACGGGTCGATAAACGTTCTGTTGATTACAGTAAAATGGAAATTCAACCCGGAGATGACGCTGTGCGGTGGTTCAGTTTTGACCCCCAAGTGTGGGTAGAACGGGAACAAATGCCTTGTCACATGACTCGGACAACTAAAGAAACTCATCGTTTAATTAAGGAAAATTTACATCTGTCCCCGGTGTATGGTGGTTGGGTAGAAGCAAAAGGACCTCGCTATTGTCCGAGTATTGAAGATAAAATTGTTCGCTTTGCTGATAAAGAAAGTCACCAAATCTTTATTGAACCGGAAGGAAGGGATATTCCTGAATTGTATATTCAAGGTTTTTCTACCGGTTTACCCGAAACTTTACAAATTTTAATGTTGCGGAGTTTGACAGGTTTGGAAAACTGTGTAATGTTACGTCCTGCTTATGCTGTAGAGTATGATTACTTACCTGCAACCCAGTGTTTTCCCACGTTAATGACTAAGAAAATCCCGGGATTATTTTGTGCGGGACAGGTAAACGGGACTACAGGTTATGAAGAAGCTGCCGCTCAAGGGATAGTAGCGGGAATCAATGCAGCGCGGTTTGTACGGGGTGAAGAAATGATTATTTTTCCCCGTGAACAAAGTTATATTGGTACATTAATTGACGACCTGTGTACGAAGGATTTACGAGAACCTTATCGAATGCTTACTAGTCGCTCAGAGTATCGGTTATTACTGCGTTCTGACAATGCTGATCTGCGTATGACACCTCTGGGACGGGAAATAGGTTTAATTGACGATCTGCGCTGGGACTTGTATACTCAAAAACAAGCACAAATTACTGCGGAGAAAGAACGCCTACATTGTACTAGAATAAAGGAGAATGAACCGGTGGGGCAAGCGATCGCTAATGATACCCAGCAAGCTATTAAAGGTTCTATTACCCTCGCTGATTTACTGCGTCGTTCAGGTATCCATTACATTGATTTAGAACGTCACGAACTCCATAACCCCAACCTCAAACAAGCGGAAAAAGAAGGAGCAGAAATTGATATTAAGTACGCGGGTTATTTAGCAAGACAGCAACACCAAATTGACCAAGTTGCCCGTCAAGCAAATCGCCAGCTACCTAGTGATTTAAACTACTCAACTATTGAAACTCTCTCTAAAGAATCTAGAGAAAAGCTGAACAAAGTTAAGCCCCTCACTATTGGACAAGCTGCAAGAATTGGGGGAGTTAACCCAGCCGATATCAATGCCCTGCTGATATATTTAGAAATAGCCAAAAACAAGGCTGCTCCAGCGATTTCTCAGTAAGTGCCTCAAGTAGAGGTCAATAGTTGGTTATTTGCTAACTTTTTTCCCAACTCTGTCTATAAACTTTTCTAACTAAATATTACCAAAATTTCCAGAACAGATTAGAATTTAGTACCATCAGCTAATCAAATTCTGGACTCTGACAAGAAAAATCGGCTGTTTAATTAGAAAAGGTAGTTTATTTCCACAACAGTAGCGGTATTGTTTTTCATTATTTTTTAGCTACAATCGAAAAAGCCTATGTTACCCAAATCCAGCACTGATTTACTTGTTTCAGAAGCATCTGATAGCACCAGCATGATCGTGGATTTTGTCACTAATGAGCCTTGGTCCATAGAAAGCTATGCTGAAGGCTTAATGGATGAACTTTTTACGGATATTGACAACATTCTTGATGGTCGAAACCAGCGGAATTATTCTAGAGACAGGAAGGAATCCGTACCTGTGCAAACCATGACATTTAAAATACCAGATGTGGTTTTGTCTTCAACAGTTAATATCCCATTACAGTCCGCTTTACCTATTAAAAATATCCAAGCCGGGACACTGGTAGTTAATCCTTCTTCTATGAGGGCAATTAATACTGATAGTCAAAGCCAACCCAATATTTTAGGTAAACTAATATTCATGGGATTAGGGTTAACTACGGCTACATTAGGGATGGTCTACTTAACGGATTCTGGGTTATTAACTACAATAATTAGCCAATTAACTTCCCAAAGTTTATCAAATCCCCAAATACCATCATCTGTGGCGGTGAAAGCAGATTCACAGTTAGATTTAGTAAATTATATGTTGGGGGCTTTAAATGTAATAGAACAGCGGGAAACGACCAATGATAAAATAACTATTAAACCTGGATTTCCTAATGGTGATTTTAACCAAATAACTGCTGCAACTTTGCCTGTACCTGTAGCAGCGAACAATGTACCAGTTGCGACTAATCGCTTAATCCCCCCTAATATAGTTGAGCGTATATATATTCCAGTTTATCAGTCACCAACACCTAAATATCAACTACCAATTGTTCCCGCAGTACCAATACCAAAAACATTACCTTCACCTTCATCTTTAGCAGTTAATAATCCTCTTATTAATGTTAAAAAACCAGCAATTAAATCTATACAAAAACCAAGCCAGGTTAAGCCTAGTCCAGTCGCAGTTAATACTCAACCGCTGAAAGTCGCACCATCAAACTTGCCAACTATTGCACCTGTACCAGCCAAAGAGCCTACTAATATGGTACAACAGGATTCTGTGCCTATCTATTCCGCACAATTAGATGGATTATTGGAGTTAGGGAATAAATCTGTGGCTTTGTTTAAAGTCGATGGTATCAGTCGCCGGATTAGTCTAGGTGAAAATATTGGTTATACGGGTTGGGTATTAGTAGAAGTCAGTAACGGTGAAGCTAGGATTCGTCGTAATGGTGAGGTACGATCTATTTATACAGGACAAAAGCTTTAATTCTATTTTTAACTGAAAATCAGGTAGAATCTCCTAAGTTGAGTTGCAATCAAAGATGTTCACACAAAAAAGCTGGAAGAATTTTAAGGTATTTGCAGGTGTATTTTGTGCTGTTGCTCTGGCACCGTTTTTTGTGGTTAACTCCTCTGCACAGGCCGCAGATACCGTTGTGATTCGCTATGGACCTTTGGAGGAATCTGCATCCTTAAAAGAGTTAAAAAAGTCTACAGAAACTGGGGAATTACCGGCTAGTTTGGGAACTTATACCCAGAAAATGACTGAAGAACAGCGTCGCTTTTTGGTGGAGGGGCTAAAAATCCAAATTCCCATAAATGTTATTACTTTAGATAGATTAATCAGTACCCAAATTGGAACTACAATCTTAAGCGATGTCTCTACAGCTATTACCCGTCCAGATCAAGCGGGATTACAAGCTATGAGGGGTGGATTAATTTTAGGTGCTAATTCTCCACAGGGCTTATCTATACTGAGTTTTATCGAGGCCTATCCCAGTAAACGTTTAGTAATTAATTTACCTCAAGCTATAACTGTAGCGAGGAGTTTAAATGGTGCATTTATCCGCACTCAGCGGTTTATGTTTGGTCTTTCTCCCCAAGTTGACCCCAAAGATATCAAAGTTGCGTCTTCTCTAGATCCTACTCAAGCAGGAAGCGAGCAGGTACAGACGCTCAAGTTAAGTCTTAATGACGAAAAGCGTCAACGACAAATTCCCCTAGATGTTTATTTTTCTAGTTCTGCGAGTACAAATAAACCTGTAATTGTGTTTTCTCATGGTCGGGGTTCAGTGAAGACTGATTTGCGCTATTTAGCTGAACATTTGGCTTCTCATGGTTATATCGTTGCAGCTTTAGAACATCCTGGTAGTAATAAAACTAGTTTTAAAGCAGTTAATCAAGGGAAAAAACAACTGGTTACACCTCAAGAATTTTTAGACCGTCCGCGTGATGTCAGTTTTATTTTAGATGAATTGGAAAAACTTAACCAAACTGGGAATAGTCCCTTACAAGGAAAACTAGCAACTAATAATGTGATGATTGTAGGTCATTCTTTTGGTGGAGGAACGGCTTTAGCATTAGCGGGAGGTGAATTACAAATCGAAAACCTGAAACAACGTTGTCAACAAAATTTATCTACAGCTAACCTGGGAGAACGAGTCCAGTGTGCTGGTCAAGTATTACCAGAAAAGACTTATCAATTGAGAGATGCTAGAATTAAACAAGCGATCGCTCTTAATCCTACCACTTCTTTAATGTTTGGGGAAACTGGGTTAACAAAAGTACAAATTCCCACATTAATTCTATCCAGTTCCGCAGATAAAATCACCCCTGCATTAACTGAACAAGTTATGGGTTTTGCGAAAATCCCCTCTCCAAAATGGTTAGTGGGTGTGGTTGGTGCTTCTCATTTGAGTGTCATAGATCCTAGCATAATTTTAGATCAAAAAGAACAATCCAATACAGCTATTTTGAATCAAGAAGTAACAGGAGAAAAAGCTGAAGACGTGCGGAAATTTCTCAAAGGTGTTACCCTAGCAATGGCAGCACAGTTAACGCCTGAAGCTAGTCAATATGCTCCTTTTTTGACTTCCGACTATGCTCAAATTTCTTCAACTCGGCTCTTTCCATTTCGGATAGTGCGAGAACTTTCTCCTGAGATGATACAAGAAGCACAAGGTCCAGGTATGACAGCCGATAAATAATAGGTTGAAGGACGAGCAAATAAATAAAAAGGCTTGGAGGGTAAACCAAGCCCCAACTTCACTCAGGGTAAAATATATAATCAATTCTATAGAATATATATATTTTAAAAATCCTTCTCAAGAGAGAATATTCAAGATTATCTGAGCATAAGATTTCAACAGGACTTACGCAACTAGCAAATTATTAAGGTGTATCAGATATCAAATATCTGTATACAAGTAAGACCTCTAAAATTAGAATGTTGGAAACCTCAAAGTACATCAATTTCATCCATGTTGGGTTGCGCTTTGCTTAACCCAACCTACGGTACTAATAAAGTATATATAAGTGATTACAGAATTTAGAAAATTCTTGAGTCTCATTAAGTAAATCTTTAACCTTCATGATGATATCCTTGTAGTATTTTTAATCTGCTCCAAATAGTTTTGATTGTAACACAATAAATCATTATGAAAACTTCCGGTACAGCAACAGAGTTAGCGCACCTCAAACCCTATTGACAAGAGGATTGATGTGAGATGTGGGAGGATGTAAAAGTGAGACAAATTAAGGTATTGAATGTGTGCAAAATCATTTTCATTTGCGCCTTTGCGTGAGAATTTAATTAAACCCCCTACAAAAAGCAGAGGGAATAATCAAACCTTAAACCTTGGGTTTAAAAGTCGAAACAACGTACAACTCTTTCAATTGTTTTGCGTCTACATTTCCAGGAGTATCTGTTAACAAACAACGAGCTTGTTGAGTCTTAAGAAAAGCAATCACATCACGAATTGATTCTTCTCCCGATAACAACATTACCAACTAATCTACACCGTAAGCAATATCACCATGAAAAGGAGTTCGATATTTAAAACTTTCGGGCTAGGTTGGTTAAATGTCAAGGCTTTCCCATCATCTACCATTAACATTCATTGTAGTAGTTTTAGTGCCAAAAAAATCAACAAAAATAGTTAAATAGTTATTTTTAAGCGCCTATAAATCTCAACTAAACAGATACACTCTCTTTGAATATATTTTGTACGGCAGTAGTGCTGAAAAACTTTAAGTTTTGTTAATAGTAACTCATATACTGAATATTGACTTGAGTTCGTGTTATCATAACGGTGTTTCCACTAAGTAGGTCAACAGGAAAATTTAAAGGTATGTAACGGTATGTAAAGTTGTCTCAATGCGATATTCTGATTGTGTTTCAGCCATTTTACAAAACGCAATACACCTCATTTTTATTTTGTTCACCTACTTAGACTGGAATAAAAATACTTATAATTCCGAGCAAAAAAGTTCAAAAAACCAGGAGAAAAGCAAATGATAATTAACGGTACGATAAATGATGATGGGATCGTAGGTACTGCAAGCAATGATACCATCTTAAGTGGTAATGGCAATGATACCGTAGACGGTGGTACGGGAGATGACTACATTGGGGGAGAAAGTGGGAATGACTCCATTCTAGGTGGGAATGGCAATGACGCACTCTTTGGTGGTAGTGGAAACATTCAAGCCAATAGTGGCAATGATACTATTCGCGGTGAGGAAGGTAATGACTTCATCAACGGACAGGATGGAGAGGACAATCTCTATGGAGATAACGGCAATGATGCCATCGTAGGTGGCAATGGCAATGATCTCATAGACGGTGGTACGGGAGATGACTACATTGGGGGAGAAGGTGGGAATGACTCCATTCTAGGTGGGAATGGCAATGACGCACTCTTTGGTGGTAGTGGAGACATTCCAGCCAATAGTGGCAATGATACTATTAGCGGTGGGGAAGGTAATGACTTCATCAACGGACAGGATGGAGATGACAAGCTCTATGGAGATAACGGCAATGATGCCATCGTAGGTGGCAATGATGCCATCGTAGGTGGCAATGGCAATGATCTCATAGACGGTGGTACGGGAGATGACTCAATCTTTGGTGATGATACACTTTTAGATGAACACTTTGATAGTGCTGGTTACCTTTTCAAGGCAACTGTTAATAGTTATGGTAACGACTTCTTGAAAGGGGGTAACGGTAATGATGTAATTACAGCTTCCTTAGGAAGTGACACTTTATCCGGTGAAAACGGGAATGATATCATCACCAGCATTAGTGATTCTAACATACCGGCTGAAAATAAAAATAATGTTCCTATTGGTGCGACAATAGCTGACCTTGTTTTTGACCCAGCATATTTTAATCCTGATGGTCTGCAAGCAAACGATATACTTATTGGTGGTGCGGGTTCAGATACCTTCGAGTTTAAACTGTTGATTAATGCAGGAGTTGATATTTACGAAAAACACATTCAATCTGACGGTACAATTGATTGGATGGGTGTAGCTGGAGAAAATAACAACTATCACGACCACTGGGTTGACGGTATTGGTAGTGATACAATTATGGATTTTAGTGGTACTGGCGGACAAGATCAACATTATCGGTCATACTGTCACCTACAAAGTTCTTTCAAGCACAGCAACTCAGGTAAAACTGGGACTTTATAGTGATCAAGGGGCTGACGGTAAACGAGGAACAGGCGCTCATGATTTGGATGTACTCGGTATTGTGACAGTCAACCATGATGGCAATTTCAATATCGCTAAGGATGTAGCGGTTCAAACCCCAGATATTGGGTCATTTAGTGGTGTCGTCGGTAAGGAAATTCTCGGTACTTCAGGAAATGACACAATCGTAGGTGGACGAGGTCAGGATAGGATTCTAGGGCTGGCTGGAAATGACGCACTCTATGGTGATACGCCCCTTTTGGCTACAGACTTTGATAGTAATGGTTACTTGAAGTACGCAACTATTAATACTTCTGCTGCTGGCTCTGATAAGTTGAGCGGAGGTCAAGGTAATGATACACTGGAATCAGCCTTGGGAAGTGACACGATGATGGGTGGTAGCGGCAATGATCTGATTACCAGCTTGAGTGACTCTAATATACCAAAACAATCTGTTGCTGTTGGTGCAACCATATCTGATCTTGTCTTCGATGCACAATTTTTTAATCCCGATGGTCTCAAAGCAAATGATACACTCATCGGTGATACTGGGTCAGATACCTTTGAGTTTAAACTATTGATCAATGCTAAGGAAAGTATTTACAAGCAACACCTTCAAACCGGCGGTATCGTTGATTGGATGGGTGTGGCTGGGGAAAATAACAACTATCATGATCACTGGGTTGAGGGTATTGGCGATGATACGATCATGGACTTTAGTGGTAATGGCGGAGAAGGTGATAAGATCAGAATTATCGGCCATACTGTAGCTGTGAAAGTTATTGATGGTAATGGAAAAATTTCTGGAGACATTAGTAGTATTAACATTACTAATGGTATAGATGGTCAAATCAGACTGGGAGTTTATAGTGATCAAGGAGCCGACGGTAAAAGGGGAAATGGTGCTCATGACCTGGATTTACTCGGTATTGTAACAGTCAACCACACTGGTAAATTTATTGGTAGTGACATAACAATTCTAGGTCCAGATATTGGGTCATTTGTTTCCGCTTAAAGTGATTTTTAGGTGAAAAAACCACGGCGTTGCATTAGATCAATGGGTTGAAGGAGATGACCCAATTTAGCAGTTTTCAACGGGAAAATCAACTAATAACCCAGGATTTAATGTTATATCGAGTTCCTACTGATTTAGAAATATTGATGCAAATCTTAGTAGGAACTCTTACGCAAAATTAATAAATGTAACTTTCTAATTTCTTACTTTGCGTCTTTGCTCCTTTGTACCTTTGCGCGAAACGTTCTTTCCAAAATTAAACCCCCTGCAAAAAGCAGAGGGAATAATCAAACCTTAAACCTTGGGTTTAAAAGTCGAAGCAACGTGCAACTCTTTCAATTGTTTTGCGTCTACATTTCCAGGAGCATCTGTTAACAAACAACGCGCTTGTTGAGTCTTGGGAAAAGCAATCACATCACGAATTGATTCTTCTCCCGATAACAACATTACCAAACGGTCTACACCGTAAGCAATACCACCATGGGGAGGAGTTCCATATTCAAAAGCTTCTAATAAAAAGCCAAATTTACTTTGTGCTTCTTCCGTTGATAAACCAATAGCTGAAAACACCTGTTCTTGAACTTCTCGCTGATAAATTCGCAAACTTCCCCCACCAACTTCAAACCCATTTAAAACCAAATCATAGGCTTGAGCGCGGGCGGTTTTCAAATCATTGATATCATCAGGATGAGGGGCTGTAAATGGGTGATGTAATGCTTCTAAACGTTTTTCATCTGCATTCCATTCAAACATGGGAAATTCTGTTACCCACAGGAAGTTAATTTTGTCTTTTGCAATTAACTTAAATTCCTTAGCCACAAATTGACGAATTCTGTCTAAAGTTTTATTAACGGTGTTTGTATCAGCAGCCGCAAATAATAACAAATGTCCAGCTTTTGCACCTGTTCTTGTTAATATCTCCTGCTTTTGTTCCGGTGTTAAATTATCTTTAATTGCGCCAATAGTATCAATTTCACCATTTTCTCGGACGCGAATATAAGCTAATCCTTTCGCACCAGCTTCTGCGGCTTCTCGGAAAATATCTCCACCTGGTTTAATGCGAACATTAGAAATTGCATCATTACCGTTAGGAATGGGGAGAATTTTAACGATACCACCGTTAGAAATGGCTTCTCGAAAAACTTTAAAACCGGAATCTTTTAAAATGTCAGAAACATCAACTAATTCTAAACCGTAGCGGGTATCTGGTTTATCACTTCCGTAACGGTTCATAGCTTCCGCGTAAGGAAGACGAGGAAAAGGACGAGGTAAATCAATTCCTTTAACGGTTTTGAAAATATGACAAACTAACTTTTCGTTAAGTTCGATAATTTCATCTTCAGACATGAAACTCATTTCCATGTCTAATTGAGTAAACTCCGGTTGTCTATCAGCCCGTAGATCTTCATCGCGGAAACATCGCGCAATTTGATAGTATCTATCCATTCCCGATACCATCAATAATTGTTTGAAAAGTTGGGGAGATTGCGGTAAAGCGAACCATTCACCCTCATTCACCCGACTGGGAAGAATGTAATCTCGCGCTCCTTCGGGGGTGGAACGGGTGAGAATAGGGGTTTCCACCTCAATAAAACCTTCTAGGTCTTCCAGATAGCGCCGCATGGCTTTAATGACCTGATGACGCAATTGCATATTTTGCGCCATACGTTCCCGTCGTAAGTCCAAATAACGATATTTTAATCGTAAATCTTCCCGTACTGTTTCCGTGTCTGCGGTGGAAACTTGGAAAGGTAACTGTTTGCGGACGGCGTTGAGTAGTTCTATTTTATCCGCATAGATTTCTACTTCGCCAGTAGGAAGTCGGGGATTTAGGGATTCTGGAGGACGTTGGGTAACTCTACCGGTGATAGCTACAACATATTCATTTCTGAGTGCGTTAGCCTGTTCATAGGAGTCTGGGGTGCGCTGGGGGTCGCTGACGATTTGGACAATACCAGAGCGATCGCGCAAGTCTAAGAATATCACACCACCGTGATCGCGGCGACGGTCTACCCATCCGTAAAAGGTAACAGTTTCACCAATATGTTCTTTTCGGAGTTCGCCGCAATAGTGAGTTCGCATAGTTGTTAGTTCTTTGGTTCCGGGCTAGGTTGGGTAAATGTCAAGGCTTTCCCATTATCTAGCATCAACAGTCATTGTAGTAGTTTTAGTGGAAGAAAAATCAACAACTGGTTATTTTAGCTTTGGCGGTTGGAAACCGCCGATTTTAGATAATCTTCCAGCAGCAAGTAATGTATGTAGTGTGAATATGGCTGAATCAGAAAACCCCACCCTATCTTAGAAAAGGCGAGGTTTTTTTGATGTCTGGGAATAAAATTTATTAGTTCTGGAATCTTACTCCTTCCTCCACTGCATCAAAACCGTCAGGAAATATAGTCTCACTATCGGCGATCGCCCTGCTTAACCTCGCCCTGCTTAAATCCGCCCCACTTAAATCCGCCCTGATTAAATCCGCCCCACTTAAATTCGCCCCACTTAACCTCGCCCCGCTTAAATCCCGAATATACGCATAGGAAGGACTAGGATTGAGGAAGAGAAACCCACTGAATACTGAAAATGCTATAACCAGCACCAACAGAAAACTTAGAGACTGTTGGACTTTAGACTTAATGTAACTTGCTATGATTTACCCCTTGGATGTTTGTAATTCTGTATAGATAATATACAGGATAGATAAACTATATTATACATAATGTATTTTGACAAGGGGCTTTTTTGATGGTTTGGTTAAACTTTGTTAATGGGATTTTTAACCTGGATAGGCAGTTTTTGCCCGTGTAGACATAGCAATTGGTGAAGGCTGAGAACGTCCATTTTCCCAACGGTTAATAGTGCCATAAGTGACACCTAGATAAGCCCCAAACTGTTCTTGAGTAAGTCCAGTCAACAAGCGAAACTCCCGAATTAGCCCCCCAATTTCGGTTTTTTTGACCATCAATGGTCTTTTTAATATCTGGTTCATTGTTTGATGTAACAAGTGTTATATCTTTTGAAAAGATAAGCACATTCCCAAAAAAAGGCAATAGCAAAAAGTGAATTTACTCACACGCATTCATCCCACACCCCTAAGAGTGAGATGTGGGACTTCTGCTGTTTGTGTTAAATAACCTCCTCTCTCGACCTTCTTCTCTCCGCGCCCTCTGCGTCTCTGTGGTTAGTTTCTAACCAATGGTTCATATAGTTCGGTAATTCTTGCCTACTTCTAATACTAACATCAATACAAGTGTGTCTAGTAATTGCCTTAGCAGCTATTACTTCATCTACTGTCATTTCATAGGTAATTTCAAACTTATCTGAACCTATTTTTTCTGGTAACAAACTAATCACTAAATTGTCACCACAATACATGGGACGAAAAAAATCTACATTTGCATGAACAATAGGAAAAGCTACAGACGGATTAGTAAAAAATGATTTAAGATTAATACTAGAAGCTGCTAATGAAACCTCATAAGCTTCATGACAAATTCTCAACACATTGGCGAAATAAACGACTCCAGCCGCATCAGTATCTTGAAATCGTACAGTGTAGTAATATGCGAAAGCCATTTTTAAAATCTCCTCAATTAAGATATACTATTCATATCATTTTAATAGATATTAACTACTAATAGATCTGAACTAAGTACCATGATTGCTGACCTAAATTGTTTCTAGAAAATCAGTTTAAAGGCTGATATATATCCTCAGAACTAGGATTAAGATAGGGATGGTGCACATCAATCAAATGTTGGGCAAAGTGTTGATTAATAATTTCTATCCGTTCTTCCAAGGCATTTTTACCTTTTTGCCAAGATTCTAATAACGCATTGGCAACAATTTGACAACGATTCATACCAAAACTTTCTTGAGGAGCAAATTTTTGATTTGGTTCTTCTGCTAACCCTAATCCCGGAGCTAAGAATTTAGTAAATAAGGGAATTTCTGGCTGAAAATAAGCTTGATGTTTTTGATAAATGTCTTGAAGAATATTCCGAATTGTGGGGTAATCTTGGCATTCAAAATGTAGCACACCTGCATCATAACGCTGATATGCAGCGGGATTATAAAGAACTTGAAAACTAAAGATAATAGCCGCCTTATTTAAGGCTTGGGTTAAGCTATCCATGAGAACAATCGCCCCGGCTGATGTAAAATTAAAATAAATTCGTCCTTCTCTTAAATCAGAATTTCGGGGATTTTGGTTGTCTATGGCTATATTACTAACTGCCATATAACAGCCATTTTGCAAGCGATTTTTAGGCATCCATATTGCTATTAATTCCCCCACTTTATGGGACTTTTTCCGCTGTTGAAGATGACATTCCGGCTCAATATATAAGGTTAATCCATCTTTATTCACAGCCATGCTACCATCAGGTTCAATTCTCAAAATCTGCCAATTGGGCTCATAATGTCCTGTGCCATGATTGCTATGATGCAGTTGTTCATAGAAATTTTTATCTACACCCAAACTATTATTTTCAATTACATTAATATGAGATTGCTGATGATAATTATTTGCTGCTAAGACTGTTTGTAATGAACCATTATAATAAATACCGTAGAGAAAATTTCTCAGCAGTATGTTCAAATACTTCTGTTTTAAAGAAGGTGGGTTTTGTTGAAATCTATTTGCTATATTAGCCGGTAAAGCAAAAGGTTGATAATGGGGATGGTAAATACAGAAATTAGGTTCGATCTGGATATTACTGGCAATATCGAATAAGGAATTTAGGATTTGATTGCTACAATCATCAAACATTAACTTGTTTTGCACCTCAAACTTTAGAGAAATATATATGTAAGCATCGGAAATAATATTACTAACAACCCCGTAGGCGAGTTTTTTCGTAATAAAGAGGGACTAATTGTTGTTGCTTATGAGGACGAGAAGGTTGTTGTAGTCGGGGAAGAGATCCGCAGATTTCTAATTCAGAAATGCCAAAAATAGTTAATACTGATTGCTCAGGCATTGTCAAAAGACTTTTAGCAACTTCCAACATACACAAATTCCTGTTATCAAAGGATTTTTGGCATTCAATTCTGTCTTGAATTTGTTGAATTAATGCTAAACCGGCAAACTTAATTATCCGCATAATAAAGTCTTGATGATATTCTAAAATCATGGGAAAACCATCAAGATAAGCTTGAATTAAGGCTAAAATTGTAGGTTGTAGTGCTTCTAGAGGAATCACCGCTAAATTTAAAGATTCTTCTAACTCTAATGTTGGATCTACTATTAAACTAGACAACCAAATGCTTAAATAACTTGCTAAGAGAGTTCCTAAATCAAAAGCTGGATCTCCCCAACTACAAGCTTCCCAATCAATTAATCTAATCAAGCAATTATCTAGCTGTTCCCATCGAGAATGAACTAAAATATTGCCTAAATGTAAATCGTTGTGAGTTAAACAAGATGGTTTCCACTCATAAGCTAAATCGGCGATCGCTGATTCTAAACTTTCGTAACACTGATAAAGAAGATGAAACTGTAGAGCTTCAGCAGGAACTGTACCAAATGTGTCTGGAGTTATCGAGGGTATACCCTGAGCAGGATTGTAAAAATTGTAGCGAAACTGTCCTGCAGGAGCAGTGGACATAAAATCACGATACTCACGCTTATTAAACGTAGCTCGGTGTAATCCTGCTAACGTAGCGCCAATCGCCCTGGCGATTTCTCTAGGAAAAATACTCCTCTGTTGATAAAATTTTCCTAAGTCCAGATATTCCCCTAAATAGCTTCGGACTAGGATAGAATTTTTCTCATCAAAATGAAGCAAAGATGAAGCGATCGCGCCAATATTACCAATTACTGGAAATTGCTGTAATAATCGGTGAAATAGCCACTCATTAAAGAATTCATGAGCAATTTGATCATGATTAATGCGACATTCTTGTTTGATCAGCAGTTGGCGATTATCTGCCAGTATTACCATTAAGTTTCGATTCTTTTTGCTATTTTCTGGCAATACAGATTTATATGTAGCGCCATCTTCCGCGCCACACAGCCCCTTATCGAGCAGGTACTGGATAACATTTTGAGAAGACAGTAATGATAACATGAATGATTTCCTAGTGATTGTAATGGCTAAAGAATTGCGGTGGTCTTGAGAGACTACAGCAGTTCTTAGTTAATGGTAAAAAATTTACGAAACATTGCTACTATCTACTAATATCCCATTTGTGCCAGAAAGACCTGCCAAAATGGCAATATTAGCTATTTTTTTACTTTCAAGTCCACAGAAGAAACTATAAAATCTTGACAATATCCGTAGTAGAGCTTTACACCTTGAATAAAACATTTCTGTTTCAGAAATAATTGCCAGTAGATAGGTAATGACAACAACTATTACTGATTATGGTTAGTGATCCATATTTCCTATACACAAGTAAACAATTTACCATGATTATCATCAGTATTAGTTTATTATCATTCCCGATCATCTCTACTTTAATATGTAAATGACTACACTTGTATTCCTGTAGGTATAAGTTTTATATTACTTCTCGCGGGTGAATCATTCACTTTAATTTCATCCACATCAGGCAAAATCAAAATGTCATAGTCAAAAGTCACCATTATACTTAACTCATGGTGAGAGATAATTTACCCAGTTTGATTGATGGATCATTTAGCAATGCTTACGGCAAATACTACATCTTATACAGCAGTTCAGGTTCTACAACGCCAAGCCGCCTCTCTTTTACTATATCAATCTGTCTTAAAAAGCGATGTGGGCAAAGCATTTCTTAATTTGTTGCAAACCATCCGTTATACTGATGCAGATGGGCGGGATTGTCTGCAGGCCTATGGTAATTACTTCCAAGCTTTAGCCAGCAGTCATCAAACTTGGGAAGAATATTTGATGAAGCAAATTCTCACAGTGGATAATCCTTTTAGCAAATTGGCACAGCAGGAGGAATTTAGTAAATTACCGTCAGCTTTAGTAGTGGCGGTTCAACATGATTTACAAGTATTACAAAGTTTGTATGAATGTAATAGTGCGATTTTAAGCGAGTGGGTACAAATGGCGACCCATTTACCTATTTCTCCCGTGGTTTGGTACAGAGAACCGGAAACTTTGGGCATGGAATCGGGTTTAATGACATCTATTCCCCAATTAGACAATTGGGGTGAGGCCGTGGCGGATTTAGCCACCTATTATCAGCAATATGGAACGGGTTTATTTGCCAAATATCGGGCTTTTCGTTGGCAAGATGGACAGTTGCTAGGCATTGCTAATACTGATTCCGTAAACTTGTCTACATTAGTGGGTTATGAGTGGCAAAAAGATGCTTTAGTGAAAAATACAGAATTTTTATTGTTAGGAGAAACAGCGCTGCACGTATTACTTTATGGTAGTCGTGGTTCGGGTAAATCTTCTTTAGTTAAAGCTCTGTTAAATGAGTATAGTCATAGAAACCTGCGTTTAATAGAAGTTTCCAAGTCAGAATTGCCAGATTTGCCGAAAATTGTGGAATTATTGCCAGGAGTTCCCCAGAAATTTATTATTTTTGTAGATGATCTTTCCTTTGAAGAAGATGATGATAGTTTTAAAGCAATGAAAGTAGTTTTGGAAGGTAATATCACGGCTAGACCAAAAAACGTAGTTGTATATGCTACTTCTAACCGTCGCCACTTAATTCGGGAATATTTTACTGATAGACCAGCCCCCAGGGATAACAATGAAGTTCATAGTTGGGATACAATGCAAGAAAAGTTATCTTTTAGCGATCGCTTTGGGTTAACATTAACCTTTGCGGACGCAGACCAAACAACCTATTTACAAATAGTCCAGCACCTAGCAGCAAATATCAATATTTCTCCCGAAGATTTAGAATATAAAGCATTACAATGGGCAACGAGACATAATGGCCGTTCTGGCAGAACTGCAAGGCAGTTTATTGACTTTTTAAAAGCAGATTTGGCTGTATTTGGTGATAATGTGAGGGATAATGAATGACGTTAATTACTAATAATTCTAACAACTTGACTACAATTAAACCTAGCAAGATGCAGCCAACAATAGTTAGTCATCGAGTCGTGCTGGGTATAACCGCTTTTAGTATTAGTTTTGGTTTAAGTCTTGTTCCTAACTGGGATATTTCTAAAGCCTTTTTTACGGGAATAATTACAGTATTAGCTACTTATGCGGCAGCATTTTTGGTTGATAAACGGCGTAGAAGTGATGAACTGAGGATGATTGGTTCTCTCCAAAGACGCATTCGGGATATAGAAGGATTAAAATCGCGCATTCTCAAGGAAATACACCAATTGGAAGAATATAGAAATTTATTGTATACAGAAACGCAGCAACTAGAAAATCAAATTGGAGATTGTCGTAGTCAAAGAGATGGTTTACATCGAGATATAGGGACATTGGCTGCTCAAAAAAAGCAAATTGAAGCCGAATTAAATAATCTACAAGATGAATTTAAAAACCTAGATAACAGCAATATAGAACTAAATAACATTTGCAATAATTTGATTGTTGAAAAACGGCGGTTAGAGCTAAATTGTAACGCCTCCCGTGCCGAACTCAATCAAATTCAACCTCAACTTGAGACAACTAAACAGCAAAAAAAATCACTAGAAAATGATGTAATTTTGTTAGAAAGACTTAAACCACAACTGGAGGAAAAACTTTATGAACTGCGAATAGAAGTTCAAAATCAAGAACTAGAAATTGCTAGACAAAATGATTTGCTATTGCAAACAAATACAGCTATAAATAGTCTCGAAAATACGGTCAATGCTTTACGAAACAGGACAATAGAACAAAAATCTGAAGCTAATGAACTGCAAAATCAGATTGCTTTTTTACAGAATGAACGAGATTTATTACAAAATCAAGTTTGGGAATTACTTCAACAAATAGAAACAATTAATCCCCAAATATTACCAGATAATGAAGAAAATGATCTAGAGTTATTTCCTTTTGATGAACTTTTAGAACCATTGGATAATCAAGATTATTACACAGACAATTTACCTAAAGAATGGGATGATTTTTTAAAACATCTTCCCATTGATAAAATTCAAGTTTTGCAAGCGATACTGGAGGGAGATAATCCTAAAGCTACTATTAAACAGATTGCTGAAGCTAATATTACTACACCAAATCTCTTAATTAATGCTATTAATGACATTGCTAGTAATACTATTGGTAAGTTAATTATTAAAACGAATACCGAAATTCCTGAAATTATCGAAGAACATTTATTAAATGTGAAAATAATGATTACTAAATATTCAGAAATTAGTTAATTTTTGTCCATGAAATTTTAGGGGTAAGGCGCATTGCACCCTACCCCTATAGATGAGTTATAGTAGTCCTTAAGGCAGTTAGGATATTAATTGATCTTGAAATGCAGAATTTCGATCCTTACCTGCCGCTTAAACATCAATCAAAATGTTGCCCTCTTCGACTTTGAGGGGATAGGTTGGCAAGGTTTTTTCTGAGGAAACCATAGATAGTAATTTACCAACTACAGGTGGGAAGGGACACCAAGTTTTTACTTCACCATTACCTAAGTCAAATGCACTGCGGTGAAAGGGACAAACTATCGCCCCATTTTCGATTTTCCCTTTTTTCAAGGACATTTTTAAGTGAGGGCAGGTATCATCTACAGCATAAAGCTGATTTTCGTGGTTTAAGAGTAGGATTTTGCGTTCTCCCACCTTTACCACTTCACGAGCGCCCTCAGTCAGTGCATTAGCAGCTAAAACTTGAGTCCAAGCCATGAGATTCTCCTAATTTGAATAGACCTGTTATTAGTTTCTCGCAATTGTGCCCTATACAGCACTTTCCGGTGTTATGAGGTACATATCTGGCGGGCAAGATGCCCGCACCACAAGAGTTTCACGATTTAATTTTGTACCTCATCAGTGCGGAAAACGCTATATGATCACTAGTATAACAAGAATCAGAAAAAAAGGCACAGGACTTCCACTTATGGGAAATTTATTTAGATTTACGCAAATTCAATCGTCTTGACAAAATCTAAAATAGCTTTTTTCATTTTTCTAGCTTCTTCTTTCACAGAACCAGGTGTTTCACCATTTAAAAAGCTGCGTTGACTACTAACGATATACAAACATTCATTATTGACAAAAGACAACAATCCTCTATAGGCATCTAATCTGATTCCACTACCATTACTTTCTTGCTTAGATATAGTTGAACCTTGAGGCATATTTACTAATACATAGTAATACCTTTCTAAGGTATCTTGCAAATATTCTGTATGCTTAACTTCAGCATTGGGAATATTAGAAGTAATTGCCTGAGGTACATATTTATCTACAAGAACTTTATGCAGATATGTTTGATCTTCTTGAGATTCTAGATCATCAATCTGTTCGGGAGAGAGAGGATAATAATCAATTCTTAATAAAGTGCCAATATCATCAGAAAAACTTACCATTCCTTCTTCAGTTTGAATTTTTCCCCCCTGTTCAGAATCAAGGGGAATAGGAACTGTAAAGTTACCCAATGGTGATTGATAAAACTGTTCACCAGCTTCATTTAATATGACGGCTTCATATTCTTCCTCTAAATATTCTTCATCTAAATATTCTTCCTCATCTCCTGCTTCAATTGCATCAATTATCTCTTTGATAATTTCTTGTGCTTCTTGATCTTCCAATTTTAAGGTTATTTGTAGTTGTTTAAGAAAAGCCTTTTTAGATGGGGGAATAATTAAATTTTCTGCATCTAAAAGCATGATAACTCCAGCCCCAAAACCATCTAGAACTACTTCATCAGAAATCGCTGCCTTTGCAGCATTAAACAGAGAACCTAATCCAACATCCTCCGCAATTTCTACAAGTCTATCTACCGTTTCTAGCATTTCTTCCTCTGAGTATTCATCAAATATCTCAAAATCCCAGAGAATATCAGCTAAACTTTCCGCATCTATATTATCAATACCAGAATCAACTATGGTTGTAATTACAGCAATTGCTGCTACCGCTTGTTGTTCGTTCAATGATTCTTTGATTTTATCTTGGGAATTGAAAATATAATCATACTTTGTCATCATTTTTATCTCCTTAATTAATCTGCTGTCTGTACTTAATTACTAGGTTGAGAAATCCGGTTTTCAATATCTGCCAATGTTCGTAATAATAGGCGATTTGCCTGTAATTGCCAACCCCATTTTTGAATTCTAAAGGCCGCTACAGTCCCTCCTATAGCTGCTAATAAGCCCAGGGGTTGATTTAGGGAAATCCCAAATAACAAACCCAAACCAGCAATTCCCCAAAATGGCAAGGCCACGACTTGTCTTTGCTCCTCCACAACTTCTGCAATTTTACCAGATGGCATTGTAGCTGATAATGTTGCTTTTAGTTGCCTCTGTTCTGTTAATGATAATGATAAACTAATCTTGCGGCGGAGTTTTTCCATTTTGCGGGCATCAGTGCTATACTCCGTAAGTTCATCTTCTGCCATTTTTAGCCATCGTTCCAATTGTGACATACTAGATTAAGTTTTCTGACTGTGTTAGAGCTATTATTCTACATTCGGGCTCAATTACCAATAGACAAATCAGAATTTTTTTAGTTCTGAGGATCATAGATGGTCATACAGTCCTAGAATAGTATTGAATTGTTATTATTTCAAAAAAGCACTACAATAAGAGATGAAAAAAAATTGGTTTCGATTAGGAATAATCACAATATTTCTGTTTTCACTTGGTTTACGTTTTTGGGGATTAAACAGATTTAATACTCTAGTATTTGATGAAGTTTATTTTGCCAAATTCGGTAATAACTATCTTACCCATACACCATTTTTTAATGCTCATCCACCATTAAGTCAATATATAATTGGATTGGGTATTTGGATTAGTAAGTACATTCCCATTGGCCGAGATACTGTAAATAGTCTCACAGATTCCTTATTATCCCCTTGGAATTATCGTTGGGTAAATGCGCTCACGGGTTCATTAATTCCCGTAGTCGTAACCTTATTAACTTATCAATTTAGTTATCGTCATCGTTTTGCTTTATTAGCAGGATTCTTTACAGCTTGTGACGGATTATTTTTAGTAGAATCTCGTTATGCTTTAAGTAATATCTATATCATTATCTTTGGTTTACTCGGACAATGGTTATTATTATTAGCATTAGAAAAGCAAAAACAAAAACGTTGGTTTTGGTTAATTCTGTCTGGTATCAGTTTTGGTGCTTGTATTGGCACAAAATGGAACGGTTTATGGTTTTTAACTGGTACTTATGGGGTATGGATATCAGCTTGGATAATTCGCTGGTTACAATCTTTTGATAATATTTATCGTGTGCCATTATTCTCTTATTTACAGTTTTTTAAACATCGCCAGAATTTCCCAGTTGATACTATAGAAATACCCTGGCAAAACTTGACAAAAATAAATATTTGGCAAATGTTTTCCTATTTAGGAATTATTCCCGCAGCTATTTATAGTCTGATTTGGATTCCTCACCTCCAACTTGATAAAAGATATGGATTTATTGAAGTCCATAAACAAATTTTGCAATTTCATCTACAATTAGGTGGTAATAGCCCTAGTATTCATCCCTATTGTGCTGCATGGTATAAATGGCCATTGTTAACTCGGCCTATGGCTTATTATTATCAAACTGCTCAAAGTTCTAAGGATTCCTTACCTGTATTTGGACCACCTTTACCTGATGGTGCTGGTAAAGTAATTTATGATGTTCATGCTATGGGTAATCCTTTTTTATGGTGGTTCGGTTTAGCTGCAATGATATTTTTAATTGGTATGGTAATAATAACAATTACGAGGCCAGCAATAGAAAAACAGCAGTTATTTATCCCTAAAAATCTCAGCATTGATACCGGGATTGGATTATTTTTAATCATAAATTATGGAGCTAATTTCCTCCCTTGGGTAGAGGTAACAAGGTGTACTTTTATCTATCATTATATGTCTGCGGTTGTATTTACATTTATAGCCATTGCTTGGTTTGTTGATCAATGTTTACTAAGTTATTATCGCACCTTGCGGTTTTTAGGTGTAACTATAACTTTTATAATTATGGCCGCCTTCATTTTCTGGATACCTATTTATTTAGGTTTACCCCTCTCTCCTGATGATTATAGAATGCGGATGTGGTTTAATTCTTGGATTTGATTAGACATCTCCAGAAATGAGGTATGCGTATTCTAGAACCCTTGTCGAGATGTGGACTGGGTAAAGATTCTCGGCTCGACATTCTTTTTGGGAGAGGTCTATTTTGATATTTCAAGATAATATATTGAGAACTTAACCTTTATAACCCTTATTATTTGGCCTTTGCGCGAGACTTCAAAAAATGAAATCATCAGCCTTTATTTAAGAGTTAAATAAAAGTTGATGACTCATACTAAACTACCGCTTCTGCTTTTTCCTCTATTTTTGCCTTCACCGGTACATAGGGTGTTTCTGCACCTTGAGCTAAATACGCAGCTAATTGACTTTCAATTTCATCACGGACAATTTGCCGATATTCCATAAAATGCTCAATGTGAGCGCAGGTGGAAACGTATTGTTCAATCACCTTGGGGTTATGCTTGAGAATACTAAATAAATGATGCCAGAATTTCCAGCGAGTTTGTCGTTTAAATCCTTGTCGCCAAATTACAATTAATAAGGCTCTCACAACTACCCATTCTGGTGTTTTTGCTGGTGCTGTCCATTTGGGAGTACCTAACATCATAAAACAGCGATAGGTGCGGTCTAAATAGGACGCGGGGTCATATAAAGCACAGAAAGCCTCCACATATTCCCTGGCCAATTCTTCTAAAGGACGGGTAGGAATAAAATTCATCAATGTGGTTTGATTGATGTTCCCGTCTTGATTTTCCCGTAATCTTCCTTCCTTTTTCAACCGATGCCATAAAGCAGTATTGGGTAATGCTTGTAACATAGCAAAAGTTGTAGAAGGGATAGCTGCTAATTCAGCAAAGCGGACAATGCGATCGCCAGCACCGGACTTTTCACCATCAAAGCCAATAATAAACCCAGCCATGGGGCGCAAACCTGCTTTAATAATAGTTTCTACAGATTCAGCCAAGGAACTGCGAGTATTTTGGAACTTTTTAGTTAGTTGTAAACTGTCTTCATCTGGGGTTTCAATGCCCAAAAATACGGCTTTAAAACCACAATCTACCATCAATTCCATCATTTCGACATCTTGCGCCAAATCAATGGAAGCTTCTGTATCAAAATTGAAAGGATACTGATGTTCTTCCATCCAAACTTTTAACTCTTTCAGCAACAATTTTACATTGCGCTTGTTGCCAATAAAGTTATCATCTACCATGAAAACACCACGCCGCCAACCTAAATCATAGAGATAATCTAACTCGGCTAAAAGTTGTGCAGGGGTTTTCGTTCTCGGTTTGCGTCCGTATAAAACAATGATATCACAAAATTCGCACTGGAAAGGACAACCCCGGGAAAACTGCACCGACATCATATCATAAGCGCTGAAATCTAATAAATCAAACCGGGGAATAGGTGTACTAGTAACATCAGGCTTTTCTGTAGCCCGGAAAACTCCAGATTTTTCTCCCCGTTGTACCGCTGCTACAAACATGGGTAAAGTGAGTTCCCCTTCATCGAGAATCAGGTAATCTGCCCCTGCTGCTTCCACTTCATGGGGTGTGGAGGTAGGATAAGGACCACCTAAAGCTACCAATTTACCGCGTTTTTTCGCTTCTCGAATTTGTGCCAATAAGTCTTGTTTTTGGACAATCATGGCGGAAAAAATCACCATATCTGCCCATGCCCATTCTTCCTCAGTGGCGGCGCGGATGTTACGATCTACAAGCTTGAATTGCCATTCTTGGGGCAAAATTGCCGCTACCGTCACCAAACCCAAAGGTGGTAACAAAACTTTTCTGTCAACTAGCGCCAGAATTTTCTCATAAGACCAAAAGGTGCTTGGAAATATTGGATAAACTAGCAAAACACGCATAGTATCACCCCTCACGATTTATTTGTGATCTAACTGTAACTAAAATTAAGACTAATTGACTTTTTTCTCAAGCCTGTTGTATGGGAGAATGTCAGAATCAGGATAACCAGGATTTAAGGATTTACAGGATGAAGACTGGGATTTCAGTTTAAAGATTATTAATCCTTTTAAGTCGCGTTCTGAAAATCTGTGTTGTGTGTAATAATAGAGCAATAATTTTGATCGCTTAGTTGATTATGAAAGCAGACTTGGCACCGATTTTTGAACTAGGGTTGTCAGAAAAGCTACAACTTTTGGAAGATTTATGGGATGATATTGCTACGAAATCAGCTAATCTTCCTGTATTAGACTGGCAAAAAGAAGAACTTGCTCAAAGAAAAGCTCTCCATTTACAAGATCCCAGTTTAGCCAGTTCTTGGGAATCAGTAAAAGCAAGAATCCGTAGTAACATAAGTTTCTAGTTAGGGAATTTGTCTGAATCAGGATGTCCAGGATTTAAGGATTTACAGGATGAAAACTGGAATTTTATTACCAATTACCCATTACCAACCTTAACTAGATGATTAGTAACTTGATTTAGTAACTATATATACGGTGTTTCACTGTTCTCAAGATCCTAAAAAATGGCGTAATCGCTTAAAATAATATAATAGAGAAAGAATTTTTATATTTCAGGAGTATCACCGTGCTGGCTCAATTAGATCGTATTACTATTAATCCTAATGTTTGCCTTGGACAACCAACAATTCGAGGAATGCGGATTACTGTCGGTTTTGTCCTGAAATTACTGGCTAGTAACCTTTCGGTTCAGGAAGTTTTAGCAGCTTATCCAGAATTAGAAGATGAAGATATTCGACAGGCGCTTAACTACGCGGCTTGGACTGTTTAAAGTTATAATTGAATTTACCAAATATTTCAATTAAACGGAGTTATCATGAGAATTTCTGTATTTCTTGATGGTGCAAATTTCTTTTTCATGCAGAAACATGCACTGTCTTGGTTCGCTGATCCTAAAAAAATTCTTGATTATATTGGGACAGAAGGTGATATTGTTGATGCCTTTTATTATATTGGACAAGACACACCACCTGAAGCAAAACAACAGTCATATTTAGACGCATTACCTTTAATGGGTTATTCACTTATTACAAAACCAATAAAAACAATTTATGACGCAAACACTGGCGTAAAAAAACAGAAAGCTAATTTAGATATTGAAATAGTTTTGGATATGTTTAACACTATAGACAGCTATGATAAAGCTGTACTAATTAGTGGAGATGGAGATTTTGAAAGGGCATTGACCTTATTAAGAGCGAAAGGAAAACAATTTACTGTAATAGCTACCGATAAATTTATCGCAAAAGAATTAAGGAATGTTGCCGGAAGACATTATACTCGTTTTGATGACATTAGAGATAAGGTTGAGAAAACTCCATCCTAATATCGTGCTAAAGCGGATAGCTTAAACATTGAAACTTCCCCCTGATTAAGATTGCTATATTCTAAATGAAATTGCTAAACTTAAGAGGCTAAATCGTTATGTTGGTGGGATAAATGATCTCTCAAGTGGCTAGGAAATTAGAGAAGACCCAACCCATTGGGCAGCAACAGTTAAGCAAAATACAGCAGGTAAATAAACAAGAAATTGGGGAAACAAGAATGTACGCTATTGCTTTTGATATGGATATTGAATCACTAAAGCTGAACTATGGTGATCCATACAATAATGCTTATGGTGAGATTGCGAAAATCTTACAAAGGAAAGGTTTTACTCGGCAACAAGGCAGTGTTTATTTTGGGGATACAAACACTATTAATGCTGTTACGTGTGTACTTGCTGCAATTGATTTATCTCAAAATCTCCCATGGTTTGCGGCATCAGTTAAAGATATTCGTATGCTGAGAATTGAAGAATTTAATGACTTAATGCCCGCTGTTCAACAGAATAAGTAAGTTTGGTCTCTTCGTGTTTGTTTGATAAGGTGCGTTACTTTTTTAACCCACCTTTTTTCTTTGCATGGGAGCGATGTTTGCGGTAAGGGAGCGATCGCATGAGATAAACTAGAAGAGTGCGATTCCCACTTATTATGCTTTAGAGGTTTAGATATATGACAAACCGTGAACAATTAATCCAAGAACTCGAAAAAACCCCTGATGATATAGTACAACTTTTACTAGATTTTTTGCATCGTGTTCAGGCAACACGCAAAGATCATCCCCTGGCAAAATTTGCAGGAATTTTAAGCGACGCAGAAGCCGCAGAGCTAAAACAATCAATTGCTGAATGTCGGCAGGTGGATAAAAATGAGTGGTGAAATTGCTTTAGATACTTCTGTTGCAGTTCGTTTTTTAAATGGTGACACCGCAATTATTGAAAGAGTATTGACGTTACCAGAAGTTATTTTACCTTTAGTGGTAGCAGGAGAATTGTTATTTGGGGCTGAAAATTCATCCCGTCCATTGCAAAATTTACCGCGTTATCTAGAATTTATTTCAACTTGTACGGTTGTACCCTTGGGAAGAGAAACAACTTCTATCTATGCTCGAACTCGTTTAATGCTGAAGCGGAAAGGCAGACCAATTCCAATGAATGATATTTGGATTGCTGCTCAGTGCTTGGAAAAAGGGTGGATATTAGTTACAGATGATACGGATTTTGATTATGTAGATGGCTTGGTATTGGAGCATTGGTAAATAGTTAGACGAACTATAATAATCATTACCCAGATCAGATATAGATGTGTTGGTGGTGCTGAAGTCTCCTGTTAACCCCCGGAGAAGAAATCAAACGCACAGGTAAAGCGATCGCTGATCTTTCCCTAGATTATAATTTAGAAGAGCGATAGCAGCACCTTACAAAGCTCCTAAAATTAGAATTTTTGTCAAAAACTTTAATATACTGTAAATTGATAAAATACTAATTTCTGTCAATGCATAAGTTCTATAACCGATGAATGAACAAGATCAGAAAAAAGACAATTCTATTAAAGATCCAGATGACAAATTACCAACTTGGGCGGTTATTATTCGGCTAATTATAGAAATGGCAGATAAAGTGATCTGGTTAGTTGTACTCTCCATTATTGCAGCAATTATCGGAACTTTTGTTATTTCACAAAGTCCTAAAAGAGTAGTTAGTCCTCCTCCAGTAATTATTCATTCCCTAGATTGGCGTAAAGTTGATTCAGCGATTCGATCTGATTTAGAAAATGCCCATAAAATAGCTGAACAATTTGCATCTAATAAATTAGATGGGTGGGTAGACGAGCTAATGATCAAAGTAGATGACAGTTTTCTTCCTTGGTATTTTGGATACTGGAACCAGCAACTTTTGGGGATTCAATCCTTGTCCCAAACCGCTTATCATTGGATTAACGGTAACGCTCCCACCGCCGAAGAAAAATTAAATCAAATAGTTGAGGGAGAATTCACTAACCGGGTATTGCAGCCCCAAATCGCTCAACTTGAGATAGAAACTTTAACCAATGAAACTCGTAATGTCTACATTAATACTCTGGAAAATAAACTTAATATTACTCAGCAAAGTCTGAAAATTTCCCAACCAAGATGGCAAAGACACCTTGAGGATATTACACTAATAACACGCTCATCCGAAAGTAATAGAGGAACTTCATTGGCCTTTAAATCAATAGGAAGTACATCCGTAGCTGGGGGAGTAGTTGTTGAAAGAGTTCTAGCAAAAACAAGTGCTAAGACTTTTAGTAAATTCGCCGGAAAAACTGTTAGTAAGTTTACGGTAAAGACCGTAGCAAAAGTGCTAGGAAAAGCTGGAGGAGTTGCCAGTGAGGCTGTAGGAGAAGCAGTCGCCGTTGCCACTGCACCAATTGTAGGTCCAATACTAGGAATAGGAATTGTTGCTTGGGACTTGATAGATCACTATCAAACTCGTAAAGTAAATGAGCCAATTCTGAGAAGGGAGATCAAGGAATATCTCACAAAAATGGAAGCTAATGTTCTTAATGACAATAATACGGGCATCATGTCTGCAATTTATCATTTAGAATTACAAGTTTTAAAATCGCTTTCTAATTCTGAAAATACATAAGTGTGATCACCATGACTGTAAAATTAAATTTTACCAACCTGATAATAACCTATCTGTTGTGTTTACATGAGAGAGATGTAGAGAGAGAAACGCAAGGGCTGACTTGTGAGTTTCTGTAAGTTAAACTAGAAAGGCAGGAATGACCTAGTAATAGTATAATCACGGGACTGAGACAATGAACACTAAAACCAAAATTGACTGTCCTGTTTGCGGATATCCAGGAATCGAGGGTAATACCTGTCCTAATTGTGACACGGATATTTCCTTAATTCGCTCCTTGGAAGAACTACCCCAAAGTCCAACTTCTTGGAGAACAGGAATCGCTATCTTAATGCTAGTGATAGGCATTACCATCGGTACAGGAGGTAGTTTTTTTGCACTGCAAACAGTTATCTATACCGCAACTGTGCCTAAGCCTAAAGTTTATAGTGATCCCACTCCACCAAAAATTACTCCTATGGTGGCCAAACCAGCCCCATTATTAGCTACTTATACTGTTAAATCAGGGGATACTCTCAGTAGTATTGCTGGTAAGATTTGCAGTAAACCCACTGATTGGCAATTAATCGTTGCTGCTAACCCTGAATTACAAAAACGGGAAAATCAATTAGACATAGATCAGGTGTTAAAAATTCCTAGTAGCTGTCACAAGAAAAGCTCAATTAATTGATAATTTTAGTTTTTTAGTATAGATATATGAAGAGTATGACCAAATAGATAATAACAACATTAGACTACAGATATCACCAATTAAAAGATTGAAAAAAAGGGGCTATAGTATTATGACTATCTCCAGAATGTTTGCGAATATGGCTCAGTTCCTTTCTGAAGCCTTTATGCGGATTTTTACCCCTGCTAATGATGCCTATCCTGTGATTGGAGTGCAGCCTTTTACAGGTAGTTTTTATAAAAAAGGTAAAGCAACTTGGTAGCTTTTGAATTGGGAAATACCAAAAAATAAATTACCCGAAAATTAAAAATCCCAGGGTGGGTTAGCGCAGTCCGACCCACCATACAATACAAGTTGTGGCAAGGCTACGTATAAATTCTTTGGAATTGTGAAGTAATCCACACCCGATACAGCAGTTTGCAATATTCTCTGAATTGTTTTCTTGCTTGATATAATTCCCCATTCTTCTTTCACTTTTTGCACTACCTGTTTTAACTGTCTTGGTTCTTGTTTTACAAATTCTCTAATTTTTTCTTTTTGCATTGAAGTATAATAAATTGGATAATATGTAATCAGTAATAACCAGAATCATGAATGATGAAAAAATTATTGTACCTTTAGATGTATCAGATTTAGACAGCGCGATCGCTCTAATTAATAAACTTCCTCAAGTCACTTTCTGGAAGGTTGGTTTGGAGTTGTTTACTAGCACAGGTCCCAAAATTCTCGATATCCTCAAATCTCAAGAAAAACGGATTTTCCTAGATTTGAAATTTCACGACATCCCCAACACTGTCGCTGGCGCTTGTCGCGCTGCTGCTGGTTATGGGGTGGATTTATTGACAATTCACGCAACTTGTGGTAAAGATGCTCTCAAAGCGGCTGCGGAAGCTGTGGAAATTGGAGCGGAAAAGGCCGGAACAAAACCCCCGCAATTAATCGCTATTACGTTGTTAACCAGTATTTCCCCAAGACAATTGGCGTTTGATTTGAAAATTCCCCTAGAATTGCCCGAATTTGCTCTGGAAATGGCACTTTTAGCCGAAAAGTCAGGGTTAAATGGGGCGGTTTGTTCTCCCCAGGAGGTGCAACAATTAAGAGAAACTTGTAAAAATGACTTTTTGCTCGTTTGTCCAGGAGTCCGTCCTACCTGGTCTGACAAAAACGATCAAAAGCGATCGCTCACCCCATCCCAAGCTATCACAGCGGGTGCTGATTATCTCGTTATCGGTCGTCCTATTACTGCGGCTGCTGAACCTGAATTAGCCTGGAATCTGATTGTTGAGGAGTTAAAGACCTTTCCCACTAAAAACCAAAGGACTCTTGACTAAGATAGTTCTTCCTTATCAATTCCATCATAACAAATTTAAAATCAATTGTCAACCCCCTTGATAGTATTTTTTGGGCTTTTATTAGGAGTAGGAATTATTCGATAAGTTATGAAGGTACAAAATTATCTGCGTTTATCTGCGTTTATCGGCGTTTCATTCCTAATTGCTGTAGCTATGAGGATGATAAATGCTATTATTTACAATTTATGTGATCACAAAAATGAGCAATGCTAAACCCTTACTGTAGTTTACGAGTTCAAAAGGAAAAAAGCAGCAGAAAGAATAAATTACATTTCACTCCTCCTTTTTGGTGCTTATCTTTGATAGTCTGTAATTTCTGCTTGTTCTTTTCTCCCGGATTTTATTATTCTCTAATTGCGAAAAGTATTCTTCCCAAACCTGTAAATCTTAAAATTAGTAATTCCTGTTCTGAGCAAAGTTTAGAAACTTTAACAGCTAAATTAATGTTAGATATACCTGGTTATACCAACCGGGTTATTCAGCGTTCCCGTCGTCTGAGTAAGAATTTTGAGACTTTTTCCTATATTTTAGTAGCGGGTAAACCAGAGTTTGAATCTTTACCATTAAATCCTGGTATTGATTATGGGAACAACTATGAAGCGGAGGGTGTAAAACAGGTTTTCTTTACTACCTTAGAAAGAAAGTATATCAATAAGACAACTGTAGAATTACAAGAATTTCACAGGCTATTTTTGACAAAAACTAACATCGGTTGGACTTTGGTGATGATGTTTTCTCAAACTTCTGAGTATCCAGTTAAACCTCCTATCGCACCACCCAGAAATAGTAGTTATGGTGCGATCGCTCAAGGTGTTAAACTATGGTTACAGGATTGTCAGGCTGGAAGTGTTCGATAACCGTTAAATCATTGTTTTTGTTTAGCGCATAAGCAAAAATAAATATAATATTACCCTTCCGGTATTTGATTTAATTCTGCTTTGAGCTTTTCTTGGTTGCGTCTGCGGATTTTCGCGTAAAGTTGAATGCTTACAGCCATGAAAATCACTAAACCAAAAATTAGCCAAGCTGTGATATCGGTGGGTAAGTTATTCTTGAATATGGCTAACATGACAATTACAACTAATAATAGCGTTGGTGCTTCATTCAAAGCGCGTAATTTTTGACCACTCCATTTACATTCACCTGCTGCTAACTGCTTCATTAATCTACTACAGTAATAATGATAGCCAATTAAAATCCCTACAAAACCTAATTTGAAGTGTAACCAAGGTTCTTGTAATAATTCCATGTTGGTAGACAAGATGCCAATAGCCATTGCTACTGTTACAAACATACCTGGGGTGGTGATAATATCATAAAGACGCTTTTCCATAATTTGATACTGATTTTTCAGTATCGTTTTTGCTGGTTCTGGTTCTTGGTCAGCTTCAACGTGGTAAATAAATAACCGCACTAGGTAAAATAACCCCGCAAACCAAACCACAAAACCAATAATATGAAATGCTTTAAACCAAGAATATGCCATGAATTGTAACCTACCTAATTTACAAATGATTGCATCTACTCTTATTATCAGGTGATAGTGATTCCACAGCAAGGATATGGATAGATTAAGAAATGTAAATCTATGTCCGGTTTCACTTGACAATCCTCCTTTTAAAAGACATTCCTATTTATTATCAAGAGGGATAGTAGAAAACACAGGTATATCCCTAATTTGACTCGGAACGGCGGACAAATGGGAGTAAATCTTGTAAAATCACTTCATGATAATGTTCTTGGGGATAATGTCCCACATTGTTTAATTTGATTATCTCACCATTAGCTACAGATTGGACAAAAGTTTCTGCTATATTTATAGATAACCAAGGGTCAATCATCCCCCATTGGACTAAAATAGGTTGTTGCCAGTTTTTAAACCCATTTTCTATTTCTATCATCGCTGTTTCTATCTGTAAATTGCGAATTGTGGTTAGGAGACTTCTCCCAGCAGCAGAACTTTTCAAAAATGGTTTTCTATAAACATCTAAATCTTGATCTTCAATACGGTAACAACTCCCACTTTCTAAGGTTCTATCAACTAATAAAGGATCTTGGGTAATGATATCTCCAGCTAATGGTAAACCCATTTGTTTGATTTTCCAAGGTATTTTTGCCGAAGTAGAAATCGGTGTATTTAAAATAGCGATATTAGCAATCTTTTCTGGATAACGTAATGCGTATTGTAACCCCACTGAACCTAAAAATCCTTGGACAACCAGGGAAAATCTTTCTAATTCTAAAGCTTCCACAAATCCTGCTAAAGCTGTGATAAATGCGTCCGGAGTATAAGCAAAATCCTGTTTTTCGGGTTTACCTGAAAATCCATAACCAATCCAGTCCGGTGCGATCGCTCTTGTACCCTGTGCTGCTAAACTAGGAATAACATTTCTCCAACTATAACTTTGAGAAACTATCCCGTGTAACAATAACACAGGAATTAAATCACTTCTACCAATCGGTTCAGCTTCCCGATAAAACCATTCTAAAGAATCTACTGTAATTTTATGTTCTTGAATTGACACGCTATTTTCCTATTTGGGAATACAACAACACTATCTAGGTTCTCCATTATCATCTTATAAATAGGTAACAGATAAACAAATCCCAAAACTACTTTACAAAAATAAAGAAAAAAATTCTCATTTTATGAGTAAAGGTGGTTGACTTGTGCCTGGAAATTTGTTATACTAGTTTCCGATAAG
>Ga0208698_100032_pt1 | contig 43192 bp, 40 predicted proteins | sample LakMenEpi20Aug08_FD_150717 | JGI IMG/M metagenome (GOLD analysis project Ga0208698, IMG submission 150717) | Freshwater microbial communities from Lake Mendota, WI - 20AUG2008 deep hole epilimnion (SPAdes) | ecosystem: Environmental > Aquatic > Freshwater > Lake > Epilimnion/Euphotic zone ... | reverse complement strand
TATGATCATGGTTAATCAAAATATTTTAATCCTTCGCCCAAAATTTAACATATTTTGGGCTATTTTTATCAGGCTTTTCTTAACATTCAACACTTCTGTTGAATAATATAATTACAAAAGTTATTACTATATGTATCTAATTCAGTATCTCTTTCAGTCAAAACATCAAATTCATCCCATAGCAAAACCAATTTTTTATTACCTAATTGTTGATAAACTGTTGGTAGAAATTCACGAGAAAAAATCTCAATATTGGTAGGAATATTCTCCGCTAAATGGCTTAAAACTTGCTTATTGGTTTCTAGGTTTTCTATAATTCCAATCGCAATTAAACTTAGAATTTTTTGAGTAGACAAATTTTCTTCATCGTTAAAATCCAAACTGTTAAAATCGAAACTGATAAAAACGAAGTCATTTGTACTCAATTTCTGACTCAATTTTTCAGGAATTTGTGCAATTACAGATGATTTGCCAATCCGTCTTTGACCATATAATAAAATTAGTTGTTCATTGTTTTGAAGACTATCATTAATATCGCTAAACTCATGTTCGCGTCCAAAAAATTTATTTGGATCTCTAATTGTCTTACCTACTATGTAAGGATTTGGGGGGAAAGGCATATTTTATCTGCTCCTTGTTAATTTCAGATCAATTATTGTCTATAAACTCAGTCGAGAAGTCCAAAAGAACTTCTCTATTCAAATATCTATGCAAGAAATAGTGCTACCTTTGTAATCCAATCTAAGGCAGATCCTACTTGCTCTGGATGTTTCCCCAGCCAAGTAACTACTTCTTTAACCTTGTTTACTTGTCCATGACTCATTAGATTCATAAATTCCTTTTCTCTGTCTCTGATTGATTGTTCTGGAGTCTGTAAAATCTCCTGAATTACCCATTTTTTCATAAGTGGTGAAGTGAAAGAATAGAACTTTTCGGTTTCTATAGCACTGGAAGTAATTACAATCACACCCTGTTCTTCCAACCTAATTAAAGATCGTCCATCTTGTGTAAAAATGCGGCCAATGCCTTTTAATTTAAACTTTAGCTCCCCTATATGACCTCCCATATCTAATAAGGCTATCAGCATTAACAACACCTGTTCTTTAGGATTACATCTATGCCAAATTGTTTGGAAAATCTGTTGAGTATCTCTTTCAAAATTCCCAGCAAATGAGTTAATATTGGCATTATTCCCATTCTGTAGCTCTCTGTACAGAAAAAAACCAGCAGTTTGTACTAAAGTCGGATGTCCACCAGTAATATTAATAATTTCATGTCGTAATGTTGGTGGTCTAATTATTGTCAATAGTTCCACTAATTCCTCAGTCGTGAACAATGTTAGAGGTTGAAATACATAGTGATTGTACCAAGGAGAAGCATTGGGATTAAGTTTAGGACCTAGTTCATTGAGGCGCTGGAGTGAAGCCACAATCATGGAGAAGTGTTCACTTTCTTCAGCATGAACAGCCAAACTACGACACTGGGCTAAAAATGTTTCCATTTCATTCTCAGTGTATTGGTTATTTGTTACCAATGCTGCATCAAAATCATCTACCAACAGTAGTAAAAACTTATTTTTTCTACCCAGTATCCGTAATGCTTGACGCAAACTATCACCAGTCACCGTTTTTTCGAGTAACGGCTTGATTTCAACCTGTAGTTCTGGTTCACTGTCTAATTTATCGTGTAGCAAACTTACAGATTCACGCCAAAAACCACCAGGAGTGAAGGGAATGAGATTTTGACTTTGACAATTGAGGATAACAGGGATACCTTGGGATGGGTCTAAGTCATATTCAGTCCATATTTGCTTGTTAGCCAATTTACGCAAGAAAGAAGACTTACCCATTCCCGGACCACCCCAAATAGCGAAATGGCTGCGGTTATAGATTTGGTCAAAAGCATAGTTAATTTCTGATTTCCGTCCTATAAAACTTTCTGTGGGAACTGGTTTTCCAGGAAAAAAAGGATTGGGAGTCATGGTGAGTTTACTTCTGGAGGCCGAGAAAATAGCTGATTTTACGTATAATTTCAGTATACCATCAAAATTGTACTTGTTAGATCACTTAAAAGCAATATCCAATCAGAATTTAATGTTTTTATAACAAGTATTATATTATACTAATTTTTATCCTATTACCAGATGATTCGCAGTTACAGCTAAGTAGGTTGACGTTAAAAATTGTCGTGATAGCGAGGTAAGAGGTCATAGGTAAGACTAAAAAAGTTTAGCCCTTGAGTACATCATAAGCAAAATCCGAACAAAAAATCTCATAAAGCTTGCTAAGTACAAGAAATAAGCCTTATATTTGAATATAATGGCAAAATATTCAATATTCCCCTGTTTTCTGTTCCCTGTTTCCTTTTACTGAAATTTTAGACTTAAAAGATGTTTTAAAAATTGACGACGATTATGAATCGCTGCTGAAAAGTGAACAATTCAAAAATAAAGTATGAATAATAAACTCTTACCAATTACCAATTACCAATTACCTATTACCAATTACCAATTACCAATTACCAATTACCTATTACCTATTACCTATTACCTATTACTAAAGCTTTAATTCCAACCGTTGAAAATCCTGCTGTACCTCATTCCACAAAGCTTTATTATATGGGTCAGTTTTTAAGGCTTTTTTCAGATAAATTCTAGCCTTTGGTAATTGGTTTTCTGCAATTAACGCTCGTCCCCAGATTTGATAAGCAATTGCTAACCATTGACGCACCTCCATATCTGCTGGTAAACGAGCCATTAAAGCTTCTGCTAGAGCAATAGCCTGGGGAAAACGTCTTTCCTGTAAAAACCGCTGTAACTGTTCATAAGTCTTCCATTTTAACCGTTTTTCTATATCCTCTAAATTTGGGGGGTGAGATGTAACCGTTGTTTTTGGGTCTGCTGATTGAGTTTGAACCTGTGTAGTGCTAGAAGCATAAGTTTTCTCCCCACCAGACTTTGACCTAAAATCCTCCGAAGGTAAGACAGTTTGTAGGAATTTATAAGCTTCAGTTACCGCAATAAATTTGTCTTTGGCTTTGAGATCATCTGGATTAATATCAGGATGATATTGCTGTACCAATCGGCGATAGGACGCTTTAACATCAGCAAAAGAAGCTCCCGACCTTAAACCTAATATCCGGTAATAATCTTCAAGATTCATGTTGCTTTGCTTAACTCCAATTCAAAATTCAAAACTAAAAATTCAAAACCAAAAATCCAAAATGAGTAATTCATAATTTTGAATCTTACATCTTGAATTTTGAATCATTTTTCACTATTTAAATACGTTCTTCAATCACACGATCAATTAAACCGTATTCTTTAGCCTCTTGAGCAGACATAAAAAAGTCACGATCCATGTCTTTTTCAATCTTGCTTAAAGGTTGAGTAGTGTTATCAGCATAAATTTGATTTAACTGACTCCGAATTCGTAGAATTTCCCTAGCTTCGATTTCGATATCAGAAGCTTGTCCGCGAGTTCCACCAGAAGGTTGATGAATCATAATCCGGGAGTGAGGTAAAGCCATGCGTTTACCCTTGGCTCCAGCAGCCAATAGGAAAGATCCCATAGAAGCAGCTAAACCGACACAGATTGTGACCACATCAGACTTGATATGTTGCATGGTATCATAAATTGCCAAACCAGATGTCACCATACCACCAGGGGAATTGATATATAAATAAATATCCTTTCCTGGATCATCGGAATCCAAATACAGCATGACAGCAATAATTTGGTTAGCAATTTCATCATCTACATCTCTTCCTAAGAAAATAATTCTTTCCCGGTAAAGACGGTCATAAATGCTAATCCAATCTGTATATTGTCCACCGGGCATCCGGTAAGGAACTTTAGGCACACCTATAGGCATTTGCGGTACTCCGTTTGTAATTGGTCAGTGGTCAGTGGTCAGTGGTCAGTGGTTAGTGGTTAGTGGTCAGTGGTTATTGGTCAGTGGTAAGTTTTCACCTATTACCCATCACCTATTACCCATTACCCATCACCTATTACCTAGTTAAAGCACACCTATGGGGAGTGGGGGATTAGCGAGTTCTTCCTTCCTGAAAACCCTGTCAATCAAACCATACTCCTTAGCTTCGTCGGGAGTCATGTATAAAAGACGATCCATATCCTTGCTAATCTTTGCTGCATCTTGTCCAGTTGTCCGAGCCAAAATTTCCAGCATAGAAGCTTTATTTGCCAAAACTTCCCGAGCACGAATTTGAATATCCGTTGCTTGTCCTTGGGCGTAGCTCTTAGGCTGATGCAGGATAATAGAAGAATTAGGCAAACTAGCACGACACCCTTGTGTTCCAGCACTAAGAATCATCGCAGCCATACCCATTGCCGAACCAATACAAATGGTGTGGATGGGGGGTTTGATATATTTCATAGTGTCATAGATAGCGAAGGCTTCGGTTTCAAAACCGATAGGTTCGCCACTGTAACCAGAAGTACCTGTAGAGTTGATGTAGATTTTAATTGGCTTTTCGGGGTCGTCAGACTGTAAGTACAGCAATTCAGCGACGATTAATTCCGTAACAGCCGGAACAAGCGGCATACCCAGATAAACAATCCGCTCCTTTAAAAGTAGAGAAGGTAAATCTGGTGGCGGTGTCCGGTAGGAGCTATCGCCAGAATAGGGGGCTTGCACAGCCTTGAGGTGAGAAATATCCATAGCAACTAATCGCCTGAAACTATGCCGTTAATGTATTACATCCTAGCGCGATGGTCGCCTAATTTAGGGTGTGGATTTCTCCCTGATAGTAAAAAAAGCTAGATTCTGGTGGAGTTAGTTAAAAAAATATAATTCAGACCGATCAACTGATGAACAGTTGGAACAGTTAGAAATCTTCTTAAATTCCCATAAAAGTTTTATAGGACAAAGGTTATAGAACGTTGGTTTCTGCCAAACCCTTATCTGTTATTATAAGCGATCGCACAACAAAATAATTTTTAGTCAATTCATCCAAAATGCGGTTCGTACATTATTTTATACAGTATATGTAATTTTAAATAGGAATTATTAATTCAATATGCAGAATTTAACCTCCAGAGGTCGTTGACAATGGTATCATTCAGGAATTACAAAAAGTAAAGGGCGATTTTACTATGACCAAAGCACCTGTTGCTCCTGTGGTGCTAGTCATTCTAGATGGATGGGGCTACTGTGAGGAAAAGCGAGGAAACGCAATTAGCGCTGCCAAAACTCCGATTATGGACAGTTTATGGGCTGCTTATCCCCACACCCTCATTCGCACATCAGGAAAAGCCGTAGGGTTGCCAGAAGGTCAGATGGGCAACTCGGAAGTTGGTCATTTGAACATTGGCGCTGGTCGAGTCGTACCCCAAGAACTGGTACGGATATCAGATGCTGTAGAAGACGGTTCTTTAGCGGCAAACCCAGCCCTTGTCAAAATTTGCCAGGAAGTTCGTTCTGCTAATGGCAAGTTACATCTAGTGGGGCTTTGTTCTGATGGCGGGGTGCATTCCCATATTACCCATCTATTTGGACTGCTTGACTTAGCAAAGGAACAGCAACTTTCACAAGTTTGTATTCACGCCATTACTGATGGCCGTGACACCAAGCCGACAGATGCCATCAACGTTATTCAGCAATTAGAAGACTACATAGATAATACTGGTATTGGTGAAATCGCTACAATCAGCGGTCGCTATTATGCCATGGATCGTGACCATCGTTGGGATCGAGTCCAACGGGCTTACGATGTGATGACAACAGATAGCGCCGGCAATGGACTCACGGCTGTAGAGGTATTAAAATCATCCTACGCTGAAGGTGTTACTGATGAGTTTCTTCTCCCAGTTCGTCTGCGTCCAGGCGCGGTAGAATCTGGTGATGGGGTAATATTTTTTAATTTCCGCCCCGACCGGGCCAGAGAACTAACTCAAGCTTTTGTTAGTCACACTTTTAGCGGTTTTGAAAGACAGCCAATTCAACCGCTTTCTTTTGTAACTTTTACCCAGTATGATCCAGAATTACCTGTTTCTGTGGCCTTCGCACCGCAAAATCTGAGTAATATTCTGGGTGAAGTGATCGCCAAGCGCGGTTTAAAGCAGTTCAGAACGGCGGAAACTGAAAAATATGCTCATGTCACCTATTTCTTTAATGGGGGAATGGAAGATGCTTGTGTGGGAGAAGACCGGGAATTAGTCAGTAGTCCCATGGTGGCGACTTATGATCAAGCCCCAGCGATGTCAGCACAAGCTGTGACAGATGTAGCGATCGCTGCCATTAGAAAGGGCATCTACTCCCTGGTGGTAATGAACTATGCTAACCCAGATATGGTAGGGCATACAGGGCAAATTCCCGCTACTGTCACAGCTATTGAAACAGTAGATCGCTGTTTAGGTCGTCTCGTTGATACTATTGGTAAAGCTGGTGGTACAGTAATTATTACGGCTGATCACGGTAACGCTGAGTATATGCTAGATGAAGGCGGTCATCCTTGGACGGCACATACTACTAACCCAGTTCCGTTAATTTTGGTAGAAGGTGAAAAAGCCAAAATACCTGGATATGGGACAAATGTAGAATTAAGAAATGATGGCAAATTAGCCGATATTGCCCCAACTATTCTGAATATTTTACAGATATCCCAACCGCAAGAAATGACAGGGCAATCATTACTTAAGCCCGCAGAATATGATTTACAACTAACTCGCACTCCTGTACAAGTAGGGTTGTAAATTCGTAAAATGGTAGGGGTTTAGCATTGCTAAATCCCCACTGAGTTGATAACTTCTTATAAACAACATTTCTAAATATGGCAATTACTAACATCATCCAAGGTATTTGGGCATTTTCCGCTCTAGGTTTGATAATCCTCGTTTTACTACATAGTCCTAAAGGTGATGGTATTGGCGCTATTGGTGGACAAGCGCAATTATTTAGCAGTACCAAAAGTGCCGAAAATACTTTAAATCGAGTTACTTGGGCATTGGTCGTAATTTTTATGGGTTTAACTGTGGTTTTAAGTGCTAATTGGTTGCCTAAATAATTGAAACTGAAAATGGGAAAAATTACCCAAAATCAAAACTTTTGGCGAAAATTAATAGCAGTTCTGACTTTAGCAATAACTACAGGACTGCTAGTTATTTTTATTAATTTTCAAGTTAATGCTGTTGTTAGGAAACAGGGAACGGAGAACAGGGAACAGGAGAAAAATATTCAATTATCTAATTCTACCATACCTATTCTCCAAAAACCCCATCCTTTACCACCAACTTTGGAAAAATGGCAAGATAAAACAAATAGTGGTGATTATTTTGATCAAATTAAATCTACTAAAGTTGGTTATTTAATTTGGTCAAATTTTCCAGTCAAGGTAAAAATAGAATCACCAATAAATATTAGTGAAAAGCAGTCAGAAATATGGATTAATAATGTTTTACAAGCAGTGCAAGAATGGAGTATTTATTTACCTTTACAAGTAGTTGAAAAATCCGCTGTGGCTGAGATTACAATTATGGGAAAAGCGCCACCTTTGCAGCGTGAACCTAATGGTAAAATACTGCGTGCACGTTCAGCTTTAACAACCTATGATTTATATACTGAAAATAATATTTTATCTCACCGATTTACAATTCTGTTGAGTCCCAACCAAACTAATAATTATGTACTATCAGCAGCCCGTCATGAACTTGGCCATGCTTTGGGAATTTGGGGTCATAGTCTTTTAGAAACTGATACTATGTATTTTTCTCAAGTTCGCAACCCGCCATTTATTTCTGTTAGAGATGTAAATACTTTAAAACGGGTTTATGAACAACCTACAGGTTTGGGTTGGTCTGTTTTGAGGAAAGAGTAAAGATGATACAGTGTTTTCCCCTGAATATGAGGTACAAAGTTAAATCATGAAACTCTTGTGGTGCGGGCATCTTGCCCGCCAGATATGTACCTTATAGCACCGATAAGTTATCATTTAGCTTAGTAGCTTTTTGTTGTGCTTATGCGCCAGAGATAGTTCTTCCTTATCGGTTCTATGATAACAAATTTTTCCGTCGGTGTCAAGAGCTTTTACCAGCAAATTGCGAGGCTGTGAAAAGTAAATTTGATTTTCGACAGCCTCATGATTTGATTAAACGCGACGTAGGTTCATGAGTTCTTGAGGAGAAGCTAACATATCAATAGCTACAAAGAATATTTTTCCGTCGGGATTAATTAAGAAACGCCAAGAAATATTCATACCAACAGTCACACCAAACCAAGGAGTTTGTACTACTCCTGTGATTTTCAGTTGCTTAGAACCGTCTGGTTGAACTTCACAGATACCTTGTTGCGGCATCATGTTAAGTCCCTGCGCTTCTTCACGCATATATTTAGCGATCGCTTCCCGACCCACAATAGGCTTTTGGAATGGTGGTTGTAGAGCACCGTCAGTAGTAAATAGCGCAATAGCAGCATCAAAATTATCTGCATTCATGGCTTCAATATAGCCTAATACAGAGGGTTCTGTAATCCCGTCAATTTTCACTGAAGAGATAACAGGGGTTGTGCGTTGGAAAGCAGGTTCTGTACTTGCTTTAGGATAACTACTAGGACCAAGTTCAGAAGTATCAAACCCCATATCTACTACAGTATTCCGCAATACGGTAATTTGTTGACCTGGATCAAGTTTTTGTGTAGTTTCTAATACAAATTTTACACCAGGAGACATTTGATAACCAGGGGGGATAGGAGCAATAACTCCCTGTTTCATTAATTCTCCTAACTCATACCAGAAAGCTAGTTTGGTATTAACGCTGAAGAATCCATAGGAACGGCTGATAGGAGTATCAGCGCGGCTGGCTAAATCCCGCATGACCTTTGTTTGTTCTTCGCGGGTCATTTGCTTAATTTGGTTCAGCAGACCTTCAGCTAGTTGTAAACGGGCTGAACCGGGAGCGGCGGGAGTAATGGTTTTACCCATTTCAGTGTAAGCATACCAAAGATAAGCTAATTGATCATCAACATTAAGTTGATCAAATAACGCTATAGTTGCAGGAATAGGACTAGGAACTTGAGTATTAGAAAAAATAGTTTGAGCGGACTGGATAGTTAAAGCCACAATCGTTATCTCCAAGATTATGTGTTTATTAGTCGCTGTTAAGACTTAAGCCAAAAATGTTTATTATGAACTTAATATCTATATGAAGTAATTTAATTGAGATCTTAATTTTTGTAAAGATCTAGAAATTACCAATTGACAAAACGCTTAATTTATGGTCAGAAAATCTTTTTCAAAAGGGGCTATTTCTAGTACCATAATTGTTACAGGATGATCCGGTAAGCGATACAATTGAGGGTGGGGAAAGCCTACAGAATTAACAATTGCATATTGATATAGTTGTTTTAACACCAGATTTTAAAGGAATAATATATGATTATTTGGGTAAATGAACAAATTGATCCTTCAGGGATGATTTATGCCTGTATTGCCTGTTGTAATGAATCCCAGGCTAAAGATTGTCATGAATCGTTTAAGAATAATTTGACAAAAACACAGCAAGCAGAGGGCTGGGTTGCCAAATTGAGAACAGTTAAATCTTGGGATGATGTACCCGTGAATGCGTTAAAGCTTGATTAGTATGAGTATATTGTCTAGGGAAAAAGCGACTCTATACCTATAGATATAGTGAAGTATGGAAAGCCTTAATAACCATTAATTGATAGGATATAACCTAGAGTTCCTAGTTATCATCGCCAATTCCATGCAGCACGAAACTCAACTTAGTCTATTTAATGATTCTAACTTAAATCAAAGAGACCTAATTCCGACCAGTAATAAAATTCCCATTACTCCTGGAACCTATGAAAATGTAGAGTCATTGGCAAAAGACTGTAATAACTGTTACCGTTGTCCATTAGCTGAAAACCGTACTCATGCCGTAGTCGGACGTGGTAATCTGCAAGCCGAAATCATGATTATTGGGGAAGCGCCGGGAAAAACCGAGGACGAAACAGGTTTACCATTTGTAGGTAGATCAGGGCAACTACTAGAAAATATCTTAGCTTCAGTAAATTTAAATACAGAAACAGATATATATATTGCCAATATTTGCAAGTGTAGACCACCAGAAAATCGTGTTCCCAGCAATGAAGAAGCAGCAGCTTGTAAACCATATTTATTCGAGCAAATTCGCCTAGTTAACCCTAAAATTATCTTATTAACAGGTGCAACCTCAGTAAAAGGTGTAATTGGTGACAAACGCCCAATTACTAAAATTCGTGGTCAATGGCTAGAGTGGGAAGGACGGTTATGTATGCCTATTTTTCACCCTTCCTACTTATTGCGTAACCCTTCCAGGGAACAGGGAAAGCCGAAATGGCTAATGTGGCAAGATATACAGGCAGTCCGGGCTAAGTTTGATGAATTTAAGAATCAGGATAAAAATTAATTACAGTAAAAATCAGAAATTTGGGAACAATTTCCCCAATTAGTAACAATGATCCTGTAACTTGGTAAAATTAAAACATCACAATTTTAAGTCATCAGATTTTTACTGCTAAAACATGGGCAACCAGAGAAAAATGTACTGGGAACTTGATTTTTACTCCCGTCCGATTTTGGACGAAAATCAGAAAAAAGTGTGGGAAATGTTAGTGTGTGAAAGTCCTGTAGATATTGGTACACAAACAGATTCTCTGTTTCGCTATGCTAAATATTGCCCAAGTACCCAGGTAAATTCGGGTTGGCTGCGGACAGCAATTCAGGAAGCCATAGAAGAAGCAGGTATAGCACCTACTAAAATCCGCTTTTTCCGTCGCCAAATGAATAATATGATTACTAAATCCTGTGAAGATGTGGGAGTACCCGCAGTACCAAGTAGACGTACTTTAGTGCTGAATCAGTGGATACAACAGCGCATGGCGGAAGTGTATCCCCAAGAACCGGGATATCAAGGGGTGACTAATCCTTCTGTGCGTTTAGATAGACCCTTACCCCAGCGTTTACCAGATGCTTTAGAAGGAAAGCAATGGGCTTTTGTCACCTTAACGGCTAGTGATTTTACGGAAATGCCAGATTGGGAAATTGGCTTTGGTGAAGCTTTTCCTCTAGAATTGGCGCAATTATCCCCAGAAACGCGAATTCCGGGAATTTTGATTTTCTCACCCAGGGCGTTACCGATAGCGGGTTGGATGTCCGGGTTGGAAATGGCTTATTTGCACTTTGACACCAAGCAAGGTGACAGATTGATTTTAGAAACAGGGGCTACGGAAAGTTGGGTTGTGGCTAATATCCGCACTCCTGAACTTCTAGCAGAAGCACAGGGTTTTGCGGTAGCTAAGGAACAGGCTAATGGCGTACATTTTATCGGTGTCCAGTCCGATTCTCAAGCCCAAGATTTTGCGGGATTTTGGCTGTTACAGGAAATTAATTTACCCTAAGGAAGTGGGGAGATAAAAAAACTGTAACTGTTAATGACAGGCTAATGGGATAATGGGATGCGTCTGTTAAGCGATTTATATCCACAATCCATAATTGATAAGGGGACATGGGTTCTGCAAATTTGTTACAAGATACACTGGCGGAACAACTGTTAGAACTTGCCCTCAAGTCTGGCGCTGAGGCTGCGGAAGTGTATCAATCACGATCACTTTCTCGACCAGTTTTTTTTGAAGCCAACCGTCTCAAACAACTAGAAACCAGTCAATCTGAGGGGACAGCCCTACGGCTATGGCGGGATGGTTGTCCGGGTTTGACGGTAGCCTATGGAGATGTTGATCCTCAAGCTATGGTGGAAAAATCTTTGGCACTGAGTCAATTAAATCCACCGGAGACAGTAGAATTAGGGAGTCATTCAGGGCATTCTTACCCTAATTTAGGCAAGTCTGTATCTGTAGAAACGTTAATTAATTGGGGCAAGCAAGCGATCGCCCTAATTCGTGATGTCTATCCAGATATTCTCTGTCATAGTGACTGGGAATGTGATATAGAAAACACCAAACTCATCAACAGCAAGGGTTTAGATTCTCATTATACTGACACTACACTTAGCTGCTATATGTCCGCTGAATGGGTTAGAGGTGATGATTTTCTCAGTGTTGCTGACGGACAAACCCAACGTTATGAACTCAGCCCTGAAAAAATAGCCAGCCAAATTTTACAACGATTAAATTGGGCTAAAAAAAATGTTCCTAGTCCTAGTGGTCGTTCTCCTGTATTGTTCACTTCCAAAGCAGCAGATATGCTGTGGGGAACTGTACAATCAGCTTTGAATGGTAAACATATCTTGGAAAAAGCCTCTCCCTGGGTAGATAGATTGGGTAAACCAGTAATTGCACCGACCCTGACCCTATACCAAAACCCAGCAGCAGGCCCCTATAGCTGTCCCTTTGATGATGAAGGTCAACCTACGCAGTTATTAATATTTATCGAAAATGGGATTTTACGGAATTTTTATAGCGACCGCACCACCGGACGACAATTAAATGGCGGTAGCACTGGTAATGGCTTTCGTCCTGGATTAAGTAGTTATCCCACTCCTGGGCTATTTAATTTCCTAATTCAACCTGGTGATCTTTCTCTCTTAGAATTGATTAAAAAAATGGATAATGGCTTAATTATCGATCAAATATTAGGTGGTTGTACTGGGCTATCTGGTGATTTTTCTGTCAATGTTGATTTAGGCTATCGGGTCAGAAATGGTCAAATAATTGGCCGGGTTAAGGATACAATGGTTGCAGGTAATGTCTACACAGCCCTAAAACAGGTAATACAACTAGGTAAAGATGCTGATTGGAATGGTTCTTGTTATACACCATCGTTAATAGTAGAAGGACTATCTATTACAGGGAAAAATAGTTAAAATGCCAATATTACTGAGTTCATGCGTCATTTTTTATATGCCCCAAATACTAAAGTAGGTATGGAGTGCTACCCTACATTAGAAAGAAATAAAGAGTTTAAAGCTTGTAGAGAGGAATTTATTCCTCATTTGACTTACAAGCTGTTTAGCCAATTTCTAAAAGCCTTTAATGTCGCATTTCTTCCTATAGTTCGACTGTTTTCTAAATATTGAGGAATGACTGCAATTAAAGGTAAATTAGCAAAATTTAAACTAGATTTCGATTCCACATAAACACCATTTTCTAAAATATTAATTTGCAAAATTCCGTTTTCAAACCGCCATACTTCAGGAACTTTTAAACCTTCATATATGTTCAAATGAGTACGAGAAGTAATATCAATTTCTAAAGCTAAATCTGGAGGAGGGTCAATTGTTAAATCCAATCTTTTTTTCCCCCGAATTACAGCTTCATTTTGAATATAAAAACATTGATCAGGTTCTATACCTTGTTCCATAAATTGATTTTTAAAGGTCGTAGAACCAAGACATCTAAACTCAATATTTAATTCTTCAAGTAAAGCCTTAACTAAATCACTAATAATTTCTTTATCAAATTGATGTTCTGGTAAAGGACTCATAATTTCTAATATTCCCCTATCATAAGCAATTCGCGCAGCCCGGTGTTCTCCCAATTCTTCAATAATTGTTTCTAATTCTTTCCAAGTCACATTTTCTAATAAAACTCTTTGTCCTGGTGGTACATGAACACGCTTTAATTCTAACAACATCATTGCCACTCCTTATGATTTGAATTTTTTAACATTATAACATCCGATATCCCCGACATCTTCAAGAAGTTGGGGATTTAACCAAGTCCATGATATAATTACCATGATATAATTCAATTAATCTTCACCATATCTACAAGGGTATGATAGATAATCTGGCAACCAGGGCAACAAGTTAATAACGGTAGATTTATCATTCAGGGTAAACCCTTGGGTAGTGGTGGTTTTGGGACTACTTATAAAGCCTTAGAACCTAGCACGGGTAAATTATACGCCATTAAAACCCTCAACCAGCAAATGCAATTGCGAGAGGATTTTGCAGAACAGCAGGTTAAGTTTATTAACGAAGCCTTGACAATTAAAGGTTTTGATCATCAGCATATTCTCAAAGTCCATGAAGTCATTCAAGCAGGTGAGCTTTTTGGCGTGGTGATGGAATATATTGATGGAGTAACTTTATTTCAATATGTTCGACAAAACGGACAACTTGCCGAAAGCGAAGCACTATTATATATAGATCAAATTGGTCAGGCTTTAGAATATGTTCACGCTAAAGGCAGTTTACACCGTGACATTAAACCTGCAAATATTCTTTTACGTCAAAATAAACAAGAAGCGGTTTTAATTGATTTTGGTTTAACTCGCAGTATTGCTACTAAAAGTATGACAGCTTCTTTAACAGAAGGTTATGCACCTATTGAACAATATCGTCGCAAAGGGAGTTTTGGACCCCATACCGATGTTTACGCTTTAGCTGCAACTTTATATTATCTGCTTACGGCTGACGGACTCAACAAAGAGGGTGAATTTAGTCCCGTACCCGCACAAAACCGGAAATATGATGATGAACCTTTACCAGCGCCAAAACATTATAATTCTCGCATTAGTCAGAGGGTGAATGATGCTATTTTGCAGGGTATGGAAATAGAACCGGAAAAGCGGACTCCGACGGTGTTGAAGTTTCGGGAAAATTTGGGTTTGGTGGTTCAACAACCTATTAATTTTGATATTACGCAACCCATTAATGTAGAGACGTTCCATGGAACGTCTCTACAAACATCTAATATGGACTACAGGAAACTGCGTGACTACCTCGCACAAGGGAAATGGAAGGAAGCAGACGAGGAAACAATACGGGTAATGTTAGCAGTTGCGAAGCGGGAAAAGGAAGGTTGGTTAGATGAAGGAAGTATTGATAATTTTCCCTGTGCAGACCTTCGTACCATTGACCAGTTGTGGGTAAAATACAGTGGTGGCAAGTTTGGTTTTTCTGTGCAGAAACGAATTTATCAAGGTTTTGGTGGAACGAGAAAATATGATAGGGAAATATGGGAGAAGTTCGGGGACAAGGTAGGATGGAGAAAAGGAGGCAACTGGTTGTACTACAAAGATGTTACTTTTGACAAGAAAGCACCAGAAGGCCACCTCCCAGGTATGGGTGTTGTAAGATTTAGGGCTTGGTTGGGGTTGAGGAGGGTAGGTGGGAGAAAGGAGGGGGTGTTCTCTTCTCTCGCGTCGAGACTTGTAAGTTGTAACATTTAAGGGTTACAGAAAATTATTAAGTCTGAATCAGGATAACCAGGATTAAAGGATGTACAGGATGGTAATTTATAGATGGTTTGTTTGGTGATGAAAATTGCATTTGTCTGAATCAGGATAACCAGGATTAAAGGATGTACAGGATGGTAATTTATAGATGGTTTGTTTGGTGATGAAATTTGTATTTGTCTGATAGCGCAGCGTGGCGTAGCCATATCAGGATAACCAGGATTAAAGGATTAACAGGATAGTAGTTTATAGATGGTTCAAATTATTCAAAAACAATCATTCAAAAACATCCTGGAAAATCCCCAAGTTCCCACCAAAAATCATCCAACAACATCCTGTAAATCCTCAAATCCTGGACATCCTGATTCAGACAAAAAAATCACCAACTCCCCACCAAAAATCATCCAACAACATCCTGAAAATCCTCAAATCCTGGACATCCTGATTCAGACAAAAAAATCACCAACTCCCACCAAAAATCATCCAACAACATCCTGTAAATCCTCAAATCCTGGACATCGTTCAGATATAATATAATAAATTGCCAGCAGGAGTATTACTTATGACGGTAAAAAAACTTATTCAAGCAGAAATTGACAGAATACCAGAACAAGAGCTAGATAATCTTTGTCAATGGATAAAAGAATTTACAGATAAAATAAATAGTGTAAAAAATGGGATTTTCTCACCCCAAAATATACCATCAGAAACCTTGGAAACAGCAGAAAAAAACCTTTCTAATTCTTATCCTTACCATGATTTAGATTATCTTGCTGGAACATGGACAAAAGAAGATGAAACTGAATTTTTACTTAATACTGAACAATTTAATGAAATAGATCAACATGGTGATTTTAAAAGTATAGAAAATTTAAAATTAGGTAATTGTTTAGCAGATTTTATTTATGAATCATAATTGATCATTATACTTGAAACCCACATCCTGTAAATCCTAAAATCCTGAGTATCCTGATTCTGACAAAAATACTTTTGGAAAAGCAAACCCCTATATATATGGGCGCACAGATTTCCACTATATTTAAACTATAACTGAAACTTGGAAACTTGTCAATAGTATTTTTTAATAATTTTACTGTCTTTTCTTATTCAAGCTTATCAGTAAAAATACTTAATAAGCAAAATAAGATATCTATCTAAAAAACTCAAGAAAGAGTTAGTTTTAAATTAAAATTTAAAGATTAAAAATTAAAACTTAAAAATTATGATTTCCCTGCCATTGCTAACCCAGTATTTTCGGAACTTTTGGCAACCTAGAAAGGGTTTAGCTATTGCAGAAGCATCTATAATTGGGATAGTAGCCGCCTTATCTGCGGTATTACTCAAACAGGGTTCAGGGTGGTTAGGAACATGGCGAGTGCATACTACCCATATTTTTCCAGCTTGGATATCTCTACCGATTATTGGTGTAAGTTTGGGTTTTCTCTCTGGTTGGTTAGTGCAGCGGTTAGCTCCAGAAGCCGCTGGTAGTGGTATTCCCCAAGTTAAGGCAGCTTTAGCCAATGTACCAATTAAACTATCATGGAGAGTAGCCTTTGTCAAGTTAATCTCTGCAATCATCACCTTGGGTTCAGGCTTAACCTTGGGTAGACAGGGTCCTACAGTCCAGGTAGGTGCAGGGTTAGCAGCGGGAATGAGTCGTTTAGTTCCTACCTCTCCAGAACACCGTCGACAGATGATTGCAGCGGGGGCTGGAGCGGGGTTAGCGGCGGCTTTTAATGCACCTTTGGCGGGGGTTTTATTTATTATTGAAGAGTTGTTACAAGACCTATCAGGCTTAACTTTAGGAACTGCAATTATCGCTTCTTTTATTGGTGGTGTAATTTCCCGCTGGTTGGGTGGCGGAAGTCTGCAATTAGACTTAAAACTAATTGATCATTCTAGCAGTTTTTCCCTATTAGAAATTCCTATTTTATTAATTTTGGGAATTTTGGCGGGTTTATTGGCGGCTTTATTTAATCAGGGATTAATTTTTACTATTCAAGCTTATCGCCGTTTACATATTAGTTTACCTTTACGAGTAGCTTTAGCTGGTTTGGCTTCTGGTTTGATTATGTCCTTACTACCCTCAACTTTTCGGGATAATACAGGTTTACGGGAGTTTATGATTGCCAGTGAACCAAATATACCTTTAGCGGCCATTGCTTTCATTGCCCAATTTATTTTAACATTAATTGCCTTTGGTTCGGGCGCGCCTGGAGGATTATTTGCACCTAGTTTAATTTTAGGTTCTTGTTTGGGACATATTGTTGGTGTATGCGAATTGCAAATATTTGGAATTGGTTCACCAACTACTTACGCATTAGCGGGAATGGGGGGATTTTTTAGCGCGGTTTCCAAAGTTCCCATTACTGCAATTGTGATTGTTTTTGAAATGACCACAGATTTTAATTTAGTCTTACCTTTAATGGTGGTATCTGTAACATCTTATTTAGTTGCTGAGAAAGTTGTTCCGGGTTCACTGTATGAAAAACTGCTCACATTAAATGGTATCATTATTAAAAAAGATAGCCCCACAGAGGGAATATTAACTCAATTAACTGCTAAGGATGTCATGCAGCCCTCCGTGGAAACCCTAGAAGCAGAAATGACAGGAGATGAAGTTATTAAAGCCTTTTCCCGTTCCCATCATCGCGGCTTTCCTGTGGTAGAAAATAATAAATTAGTAGGATTAGTTTCCCAGACAGATTTACAGAAAATCCGTAATCATCTCTCACCCCATGAAACTCTTTTAAGAGAGATTATGACACCCAAACCGGTGACAGTCACACCAACAGATAGATTAAGTCATGTTCTCTATTTATTAAATAGATATCAAATTAGTCGCTTACCTGTGGTAGATGGACAAAAATTAATTGGGATTATTACCCGTGCAGATATTATCCGTACGGAAGCAAATCATTTGAATGGTGAAACCGGGGTGACAGGTCCCCAAGCTGAACCTTCCTATCTAGTATACCAAACCCGATCACCTAGTATTGGCAGAGGAAGATTATTAGTCACCGTTGCTAACCCAGAAACCGCTCCCGCTTTATTAGAAATGGCTGCGGCAATTGCCCGCGATCGCCATTATGAAATAGAATGTTTACAAATTATCCTGGTATCTCGTCATGTTTCTCCATCGGAAACCCCAGTAAACACCGTCAAAAGTCGTCGCTTACTCCGACAAGCGGAAAGTTTAGCCAAAAAACTCAATATTCCCATTCACACCCAAATCCGGGTCGCCCATGATATCGCCCAGGCTATTCTAGAGACTACCAAGGAACGACATATAGATCTAATTTTCATGGGTTGGAAGGGAAATACATCTACGCCAGGGCGGATTTTTGGTAATGTTGTAGATACAATAATTCGTCAAGCCAACTGTGATGTTGTTTTAGTCAAATTAGGTTATAATTTTCATTCATACCAGGAATTTAAACGGTGGTTAGTACCCATGGCTGGGGGACCAAATGCACCTATAGCGATTAAATTATTACCTGCTTTGGTAACTTTAGAAAACACCTGTGAAATTCGTTTAACTCAGGTGGTGAAACCGGGAGAACTCGCACCAGATATGACAGTTCTAGAAGAATCTACTCGTCAATTAATGCGTAACCGTAATTTATACAGTAATGTTGTTGCTGCATCTTTGCAAGCTGAATCAGTGATAGCGGGAGTAATTGAATTGGTAAAAACTGAAGATTTCGATGTTGTGGTTTTAGGGGCTTCCCGTGAGGGATTGTTACAACAAGCAATTCAAGGAAATATTCCTGAATCTATTGCTTCTGGTGTTGGTAGTACCATAATTTTGGTCAGAAGCGCGATTTTGTGAATCTTGATTTTCATCAGGGTGGGAAGACCCCACCCCTATAGATCTTAGCGTTTTACCAATTTCTTGGACATCTTGCGAAGACGAATAGATTCGGGTGTAACTTCCACCAATTCATCTTGAGCAATGTATTCCAAAGCACGTTCTAAATTCATGTCTATGGGTGTTTGTAACTGAGTCAGTTCTTCACCACCAGATGAACGGTGATTGGTTAACTGCTTGGTTTTACAAACGTTCAATTCCAAATCTTGGGGACGATTATGTTCACCAATAATCATTCCTTTATAAACCTTTGTGCCTTCACTGATAAAGAACGCGCCTCTATCTTCACAGTTTTTCATGGCGTAGGCGGTAGAAACACCTTCTTCAAAGGAGATGAGAACGCCTTTGTTGCGGGCTTCAATATCACCGCAAAGGGGACGATAATCAAGGAAACTGTGATTCATAATACCTTCACCGCGGGTCATTCGCATGAATTCACCCCGGAAACCGATCAAACCACGGGCGGCTACGATAAACTCTAGTTGGGTGCGATCGCCTCCACCGGGCTGCATATCTTGCATTTCTGCTTTCCGTTGTCCTAAGCGTTCAATACAGCTACCAACTGCATCGGCGGGAACGTCTAAAGCTAGAAGTTCAAAAGGTTCGCAAGGTTGACCGTTAACTGTGCGGTAAATTACTTGAGGTTGAGATACTTGGAACTCAAAACCTTCACGACGCATGGTTTCGATTAAAATCCCTAAGTGTAATTCACCCCGACCAGAAACTAGGAATTTATCGGGAGAGTCGGTGTCTTCAACACGCAAAGCCACGTTAGTTTCTAATTCGCGGTATAGGCGATCGCGGATTTGGCGAGATGTTACCAATTTACCTTCTTGACCAGCAAAAGGCGAATCATTTACCCAGAAGGTCATTTGTAAAGTTGGTTCATCCACCTTAATTAAAGGTAAAGCTTGAGGCTCATTAGGATCTGTAATAGTTTCGCCAATATAAGCATCAGCAAAACCAGCTACAGCCACAATATAACCTGCGGTAGCCTCCTCCATTTCTATCCGTTTTAAACCTTCAAATCCCATCAACTTGGTAATTTTACCCTTGACAATGCTGCCATCTTCTACTACTAAAGCAGCTTGTTGTCCAGCGCGGATAGTTCCATTATGGATTTTACCAATAACAATCCGGCCTAAATATTCAGAATAATCTAGGGTGGTAACTTGCAATTGCAGAGGTTTATTAGGATCTCCCACTGGTGCGGGGACGTGACGGAGAATGGCATTAAATAGGGGCTGCATATCTACCGATTCTGCTTCTAAGGTTTCTTTGGCGAAACCAGCCATACCGGAAGCAAATAGATATTTAAAGTCACACTGATCTTCATCTGCACCTAATTCTAAGAATAGATCCAAGACCTTGTCAACAGCAATATGGGGGTCAGCTTGGCCACGGTCAATTTTGTTAATAACGACAATAGGACGGAGACCCTTTTCCAAAGCCTTTTTCAAGACAAAGCGGGTTTGAGGCATTGGTCCTTCATTGGCATCAACAATGAGTAAACAACCGTCCACCATGCCAAGTACCCGTTCCACTTCTCCGCCGAAGTCAGCGTGTCCGGGGGTATCAACAATATTAATCAGGGTATCTTTATAGCGAACTGCTGTATTTTTAGAAAGAATAGTAATGCCTCGTTCCCTTTCCAAATCATTGGAGTCCATGACACAATCCGGAACGTCTTCGCCTTCGCGGAAAATGCCGGACTGTTTGAGGAGAGCGTCAACAAGGGTGGTTTTACCGTGGTCAACGTGGGCGATAATGGCGACGTTACGAATTGGGAGCGTCATAGATGGTTTGGGTAAACTTTAGGGTTTTTAGATTAAGAAGCTTTGGGTTGGGCTGTTTTAACAGAAGTGGGGATGATTTGCCAATTCTGTAACGAACCTTTAATAATTCTAGCGTAATTGTCACAAATATTGTTATTTTGATAATAAATATCAAAAGCATGGTTTAGGTTGAAGAGTCTATCAATGGGATTTTTTAGTAAAAATGTACTAAAAAATCTAGTTTAAACTATAATTAAGACGTGTGTGGTGTTGTTAAAAATTATTTGGATAGCTAGTTTATTGTAGTCAGTTTATTTGGATTTGCGAGTTTGATTATGATTGATTGTCTAACTGTAGCTCGCTACTTTATTATGAAAGCTTATACAGATGGTATAGAAGCAGAAATGACAAACATGAAATCTCAAAAGCTTTTATACTATGCTCAAAGTTTGCATTTAGCAATGTATGATGAGCCACTATTTCCAGAAGAAATCCAGGCATGGCGGTATGGGCCTGTATGTCCACCTGCTTATAGATTTTATAGCGAATTTGAAGCCAAACAATTACCTATACCTAGTCAAGAATTATTATCAGAAATATCCGAAGATAACAAACAACTACTAGAAGAAGTATGGGAATATTTTGGGGGCTATCACGCTTATCGTTTAAGTGATATGACTCATTTAGAATTTCCTTGGAAGAAAGCACGTAAAGGTTTACTTCCTGAAGCTGCTTCAACTACGGTAATTTTACTAGAAGATTTAAAAGTATTAGGATATGAGAAATTAGAACAGATAGAACGTGATCATCCAGGTTATCAAATTGTCATGCGACAAGTTTTAAAGGATGCTTGTAATTCAGAATCATCAACTCGTATTCAAAAAGGAGAAGTGCGTGACTGGCTTAACTCCCTTCTCGATTGAAAAATCTGATAATTTTCAGCGTTCTTTCAAAAAACTCGCAAAAGCTTATAGATCCGATTTTATAGAGTGTGTTGCCCAAATTTTAGAAAATTTAATTGAAGATCAGTATCCCATAAATTCCCGTCACGAACCTTTACCGGGAAAGATTGAATTATCTCAAGGATGGTCATTTCACAAAATCGAGTTTAAAGTATCCAAAGGTGCATCTGGACAAATTAGATTAATGTATTTAGTTAATACAAATGATTTTGTTATTAAGCTTGTGTGGATTTATAATCACGAACAATTTGCAAAACGTCCTGCTGAATCAGATTTAAAGGGCATTCTTAAAGAAATTTTAGACATTTAGTAGCAGTGGATAATTTTTATCTAAGCATGAGATTGTCAATTACGGCAAATATTGTGCCAAAATGAACTTATAGAGTTATAAGTTTACAGGTTATGGGTTGGTTGTCAGGACAGCAATTACAAGATGGTAAATATACCATAGAAAAAGAATTAGGTGAAGGTGGTTTTGGGATTACTTATCGCGCTAGAGATAATCATGGAAATTACGTTGTTATCAAAACTTTAAATAATGCAATCCAAAAACGTGCTGATTTTGCTAAATTTCAACAAGACTTTCTCAACGAAGCCATTAAATTAGCTAAATGTAGTCATCCTCATATTGTCCAAATATACGAAGTCATTCATGAAAATGATCTTTGGTGTATGGTGATGGAATATATTGATGGTGAAGATTTAGGAACTTTAGTAGAAAATCAAGGTGTTTTCTCTGAAACTGAAGCATTACGATATATTCAGCAAATAGGAGAAGCATTAACTGTAGTTCATGATAATGGCTTATTACATCGAGATATTAAACCACAAAATATCATGTTGCGTTCTGGTAAATCAGAAGCAGTGTTAATTGATTTTGGGATTGCGCGAGAGTTTACACCTAATTTAACCGGAACACATACGCAAATGTTAGCTCCTGGTTTTGCACCAATTGAACAATATGATGCAAGAGCAAAACGGGGAGCATTTACAGATGTTTATGCTTTAGCTGCAACTTTGTATTCTGTGTTAACTGGAGAATTACCAACTATATCACCAATGAGAGCAATTGGTACAGAATTGGAAGAAGCAAAAAAGATAAATTCTAGTATTAGCGATAAAGTGAATCATGCAATAATTAAAGGAATGGAAATAAAGCCGGAAAATCGTCCGCAGTCAGTCCAAGATTGGTTGTGTATGCTTCCATCAAATAATAATAATGACACTACTTTCCCTAAAATGCTAGGTACTTGGTATGGCGAATTTGGTAGTGGCAAAGCAACTCTATCTATTATTGCACAAACAGGAGATACTTTTGATGGTACTTTAATTCATGAACACTGGTGGAATGGAACAGCTAAGATAACTATTAATGGAAAAATTCACTCCGATAAAACTACAATAATAATAAGAGAAATAAAAATTTTATCTGGTTATTGGAGACTTGGAGAAAATCCAGGTTATTTATCATCTGATAGTAAGCAAATATCTGGTACTGGGAAAGATAGAAAAGGTTCTTATTCCTGGCTCTTAAAAAGAATTGATTAAAAATATTAAAATTGTGAACAATAAATCTCTCTTCTTCTTCTCTTCCTTCGTGTTCTTCGCTCCTTCGTGGTTCATTTCCTCTTAAAAAAATGCTATCAGAAAGATTTACCCAAGCGCTTACCTACGCCCACGAACTCCACGCTACGCAAAAACGCAAAGCTGGGGATATTCCCTATATTACCCATTTACTAGGAGTAGCCAGCATAGCCTTAGAATATGGTGCTAATGAAGATGAAGCGATCGCTGCCTTACTACATGATGCCATAGAAGACCAAGGTGGAGCAGCCACCAGAGCAGAAATTCGCCGGCGGTTTGGGGATTATGTCACTGCTATAGTTGATGGTTGTACAGACGCAGACACCACACCCAAACCCCCTTGGAAACCCCGGAAAGAAGCCTATATTGCCCATATTGCCACCGCTTCCCCTGAAGTATTGCTAGTTTCTGCTGCTGACAAACTCCATAACGTCCGCTCAATTCTCAAAGATTATAGGATGATTGGTGATGCAGTTTGGGAACGATTTCACGGTGGTAAAGAAGGCACACTTTGGTATTATCGCTCCCTTGTGGATGCTTTCTTGAAAAATCAACTTACTCCTTTAGTGGAAGAATTAGAAAGAGTAGTTTCCGAATTAGAAATATTAGCTGGATACAAAAAATGAAGAACGAAAAGTTTCATCCTTCATAAGTTGATATTTATATTTATTTGTTGATTAACGGAATAAACTACTGAGTGAGGTATCTTCGTGAATCCGCCAAATTGCTTCTCCTAGGAGATTAGCAACTGAAAGCGTCACCAATTGGGGAAAACGATTAGCCTCTGGGATAGGAATAGTATTAGTGACTATAACTTCCTCAAATACCCCACTGGACAACCTCTCAATTGCTGGTGGAGAAAATACAGCATGAGTAGCACAGGCATATACCTGACTTGCACCTTCTTGACGCAATAACTTAGCCCCCTCTGAAATCGTACCCCCAGTATCAATCATATCATCTACCAATATGGCAGTTTTGCCCCTGACATCACCAATTACATTTAAAACTTCCGCCACATTATGAGCTTGACGACGTTTGTCAATAATTGCTAGAGGTGCGTCATTGAGCTTTTTCGCAAATGCTCTGGCGCGTGCTACCCCACCGACATCAGGGGAAACAACTACAATGTCCTGTAATTCTTTGCTAATCAGATAATCTAGAATTACTGGTGAACCATAAACATGATCAAAGGGGATATCGAAATAACCTTGTATTTGCGCTGCGTGTAAATCCATGGCTAGAACTCGATTAGCACCTGCTTGAGTAATCAAATTAGCAACTAACTTAGCAGTGATAGATTCTCTTCCTGCTGTTTTTCTATCAGCACGAGCATAACCATAATAGGGAATTACTGCTGTAACCTGCCGTGCAGAAGCGCGACGACAGGCATCAATCATAATTAGTAATTCCATTAAATGATCATTAACGGGTTGACAACTGGGCTGGATTAAATAGACATCACAACCCCGAATTGATTCTTGGATTTGAACATACAGTTCTCCGTCCGCAAATCTTTTGCGAATCATTGGACCCAAGTCTATGCCTAGATAACGGGCGACTTCTTGCGATAGTGTGAGATTAGCAGAACCGGAAAACAGCCGTAAGCGATTATTGTCAGGTAGTACCGGTGGTATTGGCTGGACTGTTAAAGTGGTAGAACTTAGCACAGCAGATTGAAGTGCATTCATAGAAATATAATCAGAGGTTGAGCAAATTTAATCGAATTGGATTAAACAAATAATAGTGATCTTCAAGTTAGCTCTAGGGTGTGAGAACACCTATAATTAAATAGCGCCGAAAGTGCAAATAATTATTCTATGATATTTACTGCCAATTAACGAATTAGGGAATAGGGAATTATTAGATCATTTATGTTATGAATCACAGAACTGGCAAAATCATCCGTAGATCGAACATTCCTAGATTATATATGCTACCATCTTAGACATATCCTGACTAAAGCCCAAATCTCAGAATATAATAATTCAAGAATTATCTCTAGTATACACTTCCTTGTCGGCGGGGTAACTGAGAAAAATTGCAGAAACCACAATTGGAAGACTTTGGGTCATGTTGTGGGGTGGTGGGTGATGTTTTTACTAAGTTCTAGTTCAGTTGCTATTATATTCAATTCATAGATCATGGAATCACAGATTACGGTTGGTACTATTCTACAAAATCGTTACCACATAATTCACATTATTGGACAGGGAGGATTTGGTAGAACCTATCTAGCAGAAGATCAAAGACGCTTTAATGAGCTTTGTGTTCTTAAAGAATTAATTGCCCCAATCACGGGAGCATCTGCTGGAGAAAAAGCACAGGAGTTATTTGAACGAGAGGCTGCTATCTTGTATCAAATTGAACATTCACAAATTCCTAAGTTTCGAGAGAAATTTGCCCAAAATGAAAAGTTATTTTTGGTGCAAGATTTTGTGGCTGGTAAAACTTACCGGCATTTACTCAAAGAACGCCAAGAGGTTGGTACAACTTTCACGGAAGCTGAAGTATTGCATTTACTACAAAGTCTATTACCTGTACTTAGTTATATTCACGGACAAGGAATTATTCACCGAGATATTTCTCCAGAGAATATGATTTTACGGGAAAATGATTTTTTGCCTGTGTTAATTGACTTTGGGGTAGTTAAGGAATTAGCTACAAAGTTACAATCATCAAGTCCTACACCAGTAACTACTGTGGGTAAATTAGGTTACGCACCTAGTGAGCAGATGCAAACAGGTAGGGTATATCCTAGTAGTGATTTGTATGCGTTGGCTGTGACGGTAATAGTTTTGCTGACGGGGAAAGAACCCGCAGATTTATTTGACGAGCAGCAACTAACTTGGAATTGGCAAAAATGGGTAACTGTGAAACCAGAATTTGCTCAGGTTTTGGAGCGAATGTTGAGTTATATGCCGGCGATGCGGTATCAAACTGCTGCTGATGTTATTCAAGCTCTGCTAAACTTAGGACAGAATGGCCAATTTCCTACTAATTTATCTTCTTTACAAACTATTGCTGTTGGTCATCGTCCTGAACCTATCTCAACAACTCCTAAACCCCCAGAATCTTCTAATTCTAGCCAAAGTAGCTCTTTTTTGGATAATAGTTGGGTGTTGGGAGGAATTGGCTGTATTGTAATTATTTTAGCAGGGGTTGGTTCTTGGACTTGGGTAAGTTCATTTAAAAATCGCTCTCGTCCAGCAGCGGAAACAACCACAAGCCCACAATCATTTCCTTCCCCTGTTATTCCTAGTGTGATAACATTAACACCAACGCCTACACCCACGCCGACTAATAGTGAACTTGTGATTAATCGTCAACGTCTGAAGTTAGACAAGTATAATAAAGCGAAAGTTGAGGGAACACTACGAGAAAATGAATTAGTTGAATATAGTTTCCAAGGTAAGAGTGGGGAAAAATTAATTGTATCTGCGAATGAAAACAGTGGTATTGTACTGACGATTTTAACTGATAATAAAATTGTTAATACTCAAGATCAAGAATCTACATCCTATGAGGGAATATTAGCGCGTGATGGAAGATATATTATTCGATTAGGTTTGTCTGGGGACATTTCGGAGGTTAATTATAGTTTGGATGTGGCTTTAGAAGTGCCTACACCAACGGAAACGCCAACTCCGACGGAAACACCAACTCCGACGGAAACACCAACTCCGACGGAAACGCCCACACCGACGGAAACGCCTACACCAACGGAAACGCCTACACCAACGGAAACACCAACTCCGACGGAAACACCAACGGAAACACCAACGGAAACGCCTACACCAGGGTTTAATGGGACCAATTAACCTAATTAACGCTAAATTATGAAAAGAAGCAAATTAAGTTGTTATTGTTAGCGAAAAACTTTGTTAAATACTTTACTGATTACGGGAACTGATACGGAGGCTGGTAAAACTGTTGTGACAGCGGCCTTAGCGGCTTATTGGCAAAAATATTATCCTCAGCGCAGTTTGGGGATAATGAAGCCAATTCAATCGGGGGTAGGAGATAGAGAACTGTACCAAACTCTATTTAATCTGGAACAGTCGCCAGCAGAAATTACACCTTTGTATTTTCAAGCCCCTTTAGCTCCGCCTATAGCTGCTGCTAAGGAAAATCGCTATGTTGATTTAGCATTAGTTTGGCAGACTTTGTTAGCTTTGCAAAAACAACGTGATTTTATCCTGGTAGAGTCTTTAGGGGGTTTAGGTTCACCAATTACTGATGAATTGACGGTGGCTGATTTGGCGGGTGCATGGGGACTACAGACCATTTTGGTTGTGCCTGTAAGATTGGGAGCGATCGCTCAAGCTGTTGCTAATATAGCATTAGCTAGGCAAACTAAAATTAATCTCCGGGGGATTATTCTTAATTGTACCCAACCCCGCCAGGAGGCAGAAATAGCCGATTTAACTCCACCAGGGTTAATTCAATCATTAACAAATATACCCGTTTTAGGTTGTGTACCCTATCTGGAAAATCCCAGAGATTTGCAAAAACTTGCGGAAGTTGCTGCTAATTTGGACTGGGAAATATATTGTAGCTAATGGGTGATTGGTGATTGGGAAGAGTTTTTTAATTGTTAATTTTTAATTGATAAATATGGTTTCTACATTTCCTCTCAATTCAACAGTAAATCTCCAAAATGTGCGGTTAGAAATTCGAGCTTTACAACCGCAATTAGTAGAATGGAGACGACAGATTCACCAAAAACCAGAATTAGGTTTTCAGGAAAAAATTACCGCTGAGTTTATTTCCCAAAAGTTGCAATCATGGGGAATTGCACATCAAATCGAAATTGCTCAAACGGGAATTTTAGCTATTATTAAAGGTGAAAAATCCGGGACGGGTAAAGTATTAGCAATTCGCGCTGATATGGATGCTTTACCTATTCAAGAACTCAACGAGGTTTCCTATTGTTCTCAACATGATGGTATCATGCACGCTTGTGGACATGATGGACATACAGCGATCGCTCTTGGTACAGCCTGTTACTTAAATAACCATCGTCAAGACTTTAGCGGGACTGTAAAAATTATTTTTCAACCCGCAGAAGAGGGACCAGGTGGCGCAAAACCGATGATAGCAGCGGGTGTACTTAATAACCCAGATGTTGATGCAATTATCGGTTTACACTTATGGAATAATCTGCCGTTGGGGACAGTAGGGGTGCGAGACGGGGCATTAATGGCCGCTGTTGAATTGTTCCATTGTACTATTTTCGGTAAAGGTGGACACGGAGCAATTCCTCATCAAACCGTAGATTCTCTAGTTGTAGCGGCACAAATAGTCAATGCTTTACAAACCATTGTTTCCCGTAATGTTAACCCCCTGGATGCAGCAGTTGTGACAGTGGGTGAATTTCATGCAGGAACAGCAGTTAATGTAATTGCTGATACCGCGAAAATGGGCGGAACTGTGAGGTATTTTAATCCTCATTTAGCAGGTTTTTTTAAAGAACGCATTCAACAAATTATCGAGGGAATTTGTCAAAGTCACGGTGCAAGTTATGAATTAGATTATAACCATCTTTATCCACCCGTAATCAATGATTCTGCCATAACTGCACTAGTGCGTTCAGTAGCGGAAGAAGTGGTAGAAACCCCCATTGGTGTACTCAGTGAATGTCAAACTATGGGTGGGGAAGATATGTCATTTTTCCTGCAAAAAGTTCCTGGTTGTTACTTTTTTCTTGGTTCTGCAAATCCCGATAAAAAATTAGATTATCCTCATCATCATCCTCGGTTTGATTTTGATGAAACTGCTTTATCAATGGGTGTAGAAATATTTGTGCGTTGTTTGGAAAAGTTTTTTGATTGAAAACTAAAAACATGATAAAATCGTTTTTAATTATTCGCAGGTTATCATCCTACCCCAGCAGAAATTTATTTAAACCAATGGTTATCAACTAATAAATTATTTTCCTCTTTCCCGATGATTAGCAGCTTGTAATAATAAAGATTCGGCAAAAGAGATTGCTTCATTTGCGGATTTACCACCAGCTAATTGTGCCAATTCTTCCCGACGGGTAGTTAAATTATTTAAACTTGTCACTCTTACCACTGTCCGCTGTTCATCATCACTATTAATAACTTTATTAATTACTAATTTATCAACACGAAAATGATGATCTGCCATTGCGGCAATTAGAGGCTGATGGGTTACACATAATACTTGATGTTCTTGACTAAGTTGATGCAATTTTTCCGCTATGGCCTGGGCAACTCTACCAGAAACCCCCACATCAATTTCATCAAATATCATTGTTCCCACTTCATTACCTTGATGAAAACAGGCTTTTAAGGCTAGTAAAAATCGACTCATCTCTCCACCGGAGGCAATTTCTGTTAATGGTTGAATAGGTTCACCAGGGTTAGGACTAAACATAAAAGTAATTTTATCTGCACCTGTAGAACTGGGGGAAATGGGGATAATTTCTATTTGAAATTTTACCTTATCCATGGCTAAAGGTTTGAGTTCAGCTAATAATTGAGATTCTAAATTGGCCGCAGTTTGTCGTCGTAATTGGGTGAGTTCTTGACTAATTTGATGGAGTGTTTGTAAAGATAATTGTTCTTGTTGTTCCAAAGTTTCGATAGATTGTTCACTATTATTTAATTCATTTAATTCAGTTTGAATACGTTCGTAATAAGCCATAGCTTCCGTCAAAGTTGGTCCATATTTACGACAAATTTGTTTTAATTCCCGTATCCGTTCTTCCACTTCCTCTAACCGCTGAGGGTCTGCTTCTAACCCTTCTCCATAAATATTAATTTGTCTACCTACTTGCATTACTGCTGCTACCGCATCTCGCACCAATTCCAGAAGGGATTGTAGTTGAGAATCATATTCTACCATCTGAGTTAATATCATCTCTCCATCGGCTAATAAATCAGCAGCGGTGCGAGTTTCCTGATCATCTTGATACAAAGCCTGATAGACTTTATAACTCATTTGTTGTAAATCAACAACATGATTGAGGCGGTCCCGTTCTTGATTTAATTGTTCCATTTCCTGGGTATCATTAAGATTAGCAGCACCCAGTTCTTGTACTTGATAGGTGAGTAAATCCAATTGTTGCAGCCTTTCCCGTTCTGATGTCCGGCGTTTTTCTAGTGCTTGACGGGCTTGTTGATAGATAATAAAAGCAGCAGCGACATTTTGTCGTTTTTGCAACAAAGCATCACCACCATATAAATCTAACCAATCTCGAACCTGAGCAGATTGTCCTACCTGTACGGTTTGCCCTTGTGCTGTAATTTCTACTAAATGATCCCGTAATCCTCCCATTAAGGGGCGATTTACCAGGACTCCATTTACCCGTGATCTACTGCGTATATTACTGATGGTGGTGGCAATTTCTCGACTAATTATTACAACATGATCATCTGTTAAATCAATTTCCTGTTCGTTTAACCAAGCAGTTAGAGGAGGAGTAACGCTAAAAGTTGCTTCTACTATAGCTCTATTTGTGCCAGTCCGAATTACTCGACTGGAGACTTTACCACCTAAAACTGCATCAATTGCATCTAATATAATTGATTTTCCTGCTCCGGTTTCTCCTGTTAATACATTCAAACCGGCACCAAAATCTAATTCTAGATGATCAATTAAGGCAAAATTTTCAATTCTTAAATATAGTAGCATTTACATTGTCCTCAGATTGCAGACTTCCTTATTTACCCTGATTATTAGCAACTTAAGCTCAGGGAAACAGAGTTACGGTTGTATCTCTATTCCCAGCAGCTAATATTTTACCATCTAGACTGAAGGCAATTGAGTCAATCACTGAATCAGTACATTGTAGATTATTACACTGGTCGGGAGCAAGCGGAAGATAAATTGTATGAAGAAAGTATTGGTATTGTAATATGCCTGTGATATGAATAGATAAGAGCAATTTCTCATTAAGAAGTAATTAGGATGCTTGGGTAGTTCAATTTTTACAGAACCGTTTATGTATACATATCCATGGACAAGTAGTAATAGAGCGGGAAGCAATTCTTTAGGTAACTTTTTAACAGATTCTCAGCGGGAAATGCTGTTAGAATCATTACAAGAAGATTGTCCTGAATCTCAGCGTCAACGGATTCAAATCATGTTGTTAGCGGACGAGGGGATAACTCAAGCAGAAATTTGTCAAATTTTGGGGTGTTGTCCCGCAACTGCTAGACATTGGATACACATAGCTCGTCAGGGAATGGTGCATCAATGGCAAGATTGTCCGATTGGTCGCCCTAAATTAGTTAGTAATGAATACTTACAACGATTAAAAGAATTATTTTACAGTAATCCTCGTGGTTATGGTTATGGTTCTCAACACTGGACATTGAATTGGTTACAGAAACATCTATGCGAAGAATTTGGCTTTAAAGTGAGCGATCGCCATTTTAAGCGACTTCTCAAACAAATGGGTTTATCCACTCGACGGAAATCCAGCCATAATGGACAAAATAGCCCAAAATCAGCCGCAGAACCTAAAATAGCCATTGCTGACCTGAAAAAAGCAAATACCGCCGATTCCTCCGAAATTATACTTATTAATTCTCACAAAGCAGTAAAGGATTTAGACATTTATGGTGCACAATATCTCCGCTCAATTAGTATCTCTGCAACAAATCAACAATATACTAGGGTATTCACTGACCACAGAAGAATTTTATCACTATCTTCCTGAACTTCAACCTATTAACCCTAAAGTCGGCAAATTCTGGACAGGAAAGAATGTTGAACCGGGCATTTACATTATCATTACGGGCAAAGTCAGACTATTAGATGATAGAGATGAATTAATTACTACCCTAGAGCCTGGAGAATCTTTCGGTGAATTTACTTTGTTTTCCGAATCTAAATTTCAGACTTATGCAGCCAGAGCTTCAGCAAATTTACAGTTATGTTTCTTGCCAGAAAAGTTACTGTTGCCATTAATAGCCAAGTATCCCCAAATTCGAGAACATTTATGGCAGAAAGCATACTCCCCAGAAACGCAGATTATACAAGCAGATTATGCACCGATAAAACTAAACCCACCAGAAAACGACAATTCAAATTCAGATTCAACCCCCTATTTAACCTCAGAATCAAAAATTAATAAAGCCTATTTTCCCAGTCCCAGACAACGGGTGGGGCATTTATGGCAAAAGGTAATGGGGCGCTATCCATTCTTTGCTCAACAAAGTGGTTCTGACTGCGGAGCAGCTTGTTTAGTGATGGTGTCCAGGTATTGGGGGAAACGTTTTAGTGTAAATCGTCTCCGTGATATTGCCAATGTAGACCGCAATGGTGCATCTTTGCGAGGGTTATTAACAGCAGCAGAAAGTCTAGGTTTTGCTACTAGACCTGTCAAAGCTAGTTTAAAGCAGTTAGCAAAGCAAAAATTACCTGCTATTGTTCATTGGGAAGGCAAACATTACATAGTGGTCTACGAAATTACCCCTAAATATGTAATTGTGGCAGACCCTGCTATTGGTCAACGCACCCTCACCCATGAGGAATTTAACAGCGACTGGACTGGTTATACATTGTTGTTACAACCGACAGCAATGCTCAAAGAAACGAAAGAGACATCTACACCTTTTTGGCAGTTTTTCGAGTTAATAAAACCCCATTCTGTAGTCATGTTGGAAGTATTTATCGCTTCCATATTTATCCAGATATTTGGCTTAATTACCCCCTTATTTACCCAATTAATTTTAGATCGGGTAGTGGTACAACGGTCAGAACTGACCCTGACAGCAGTAGGAATAGGATTGTTAATTTTTAGCCTTTTTCGGGTAGCCATGACTGGTTTAAGGCAATATCTTTTAGATCATATAGCTAATCGAATAGATTTAGCATTAATTGTCGGTTTTATTCGTCATACATTGCGTTTACCCTTGAGTTTTTTCGAGACTCGTTATGTGGGAGATATTATTTCTCGTGTGCAGGAAAACCGCAAAATTCAACGCTTTTTATCGGGTGAAGCATTATCAATTCTCCTAGATTTATTCACCGTCTTTATCTATGTAGGCTTGATGTTTTGGTACAGTTGGAAAATGGCATTATTAGCTTTAATAATTGTCCCACCTTTTGCCTTATTAGCCTTAATTGCCACACCTTTTTTACAAAGGATTTCCAGAGAAATATTCAATGCAGTTGCCAAGGAAAGCAGTTATTTAATAGAAGCTTTAACTGGTGTGAGAACTGTCAAAGCTACAGCAGTAGAACAAACAGTAAGATGGCATTGGGAAGAGTTATTAAACAAAGAGATAAAAACCAACTTTTCCGGGCAAGTTATCGGCAATAATTTACAAATTTTCAGTAACACAATTGAAGCAATAGCTACCACAGCTTTATTATGGTTTGGGGCATATTTAGTAATTCATAATCAGTTAACTGTGGGACAACTAGTAGCATTTAATATGCTGCTGGGAAATATTATTAATCCCTTCCAACGGTTAATTGTCTTATGGAATGAATTGCAAGAAGTTGTGATTGCGGTAGAAAGAATAAACGATGTTTTAGACACAGAACCAGAAGAGGATTTACAAAATCAATCACGGCAGAATTTACCAGCAATTCAGGGGCATATTCGCTTTGAAAACGTGACATTTCGTTATCATCCAGAAAGCGATATTAATATATTAGAAAACCTCAGTTTTGAAATCAAACCTGGACAAATGGTAGCTTTAGTGGGACGCAGTGGCTCAGGAAAAACCACCATTTCTAAATTAGTTGTGGGCTTGTATCCCCCCACAGATGGTAAAGTTTTAATTGATGAACAAGATATTACTAGTCTTTCCTTGCGTTCTTTTCGACAACAAATTGGTGTAGTTGATCAAGATACATTTTTATTTGGTGGAACAATTCGAGAAAATATCAGTTTAGGACATCCAGGAATACCTTTATCAGAAGTAATTGCCGCAGCAAAAATGGCTGGTGCTGATGAATTTATCAAAAAATTACCAATGGGTTATGAAAGCCAAATTGGTGAAGGTGGAGGTTTATTATCTGGTGGACAAAGACAGAGAATAGCGATTGCTAGAGCATTATTAGGTAATCCGAAATTATTGGTTTTAGATGAGGCAACTTCTCATTTAGACACTGAATCAGAAAGGATAATTCAACAGAATTTTAACACAATTCTCAAAGGAAAAACTACTTTAGTAATTGCCCATCGTCTTTCCACCGTGCGAAATGCTGATTTAATTTTGGTACTAGATAGAGGTGTGTTAATTGAAAGTGGCAGTCATGAGGAATTAATGGCTAAAAAAGGACATTATTTCTATCTAAATCAACAGCAATTACAAACACTAACGTAGGTTGGGTTGAGCCATAGCGAAACCCAACAATGATTTAATAATGATTATAGTTGGGTTTCGTTCCTCAACCCAACCTACCATAAATTCATACTAAGAAAAAGGTGCATTATGACAAATTCATGAGAATCTAAATCAACAGCAATTACAAACAATAACGTAGGTTGGGTTGAGCCATAGCGAAACCCAACAATGATTTAATAATGATTATAGTTTGATTTCGTTCCTCAACCCAACCTACCATAAATTCATACTAAGAAAAAGGTGCATCATGACAAGTACATTAAATGGGAATATTACAAAATCTGATGATATCTTATCACCAGAATTACCAGAAATTACCAATGAAGATTGGTCGGAAATTACTAAAGAATCACTTGATAGTTTACCACAGGTTTGGACGCGGGGACTATTATATCTTTTAGTCTTAATTGTCTCCATAGTTTTACCTTGGTCTTTGCTATCTAAAGTAGATGAAACTGGTACAGGAAGAGGACGTATTGAACCTAAAGATAAAACCGTGAAATTAGATGCGGCTGTAGGGGGAACAGTTGCAGAAATTCAAGTTAAAGAAGGTGAAACAGTCAAAGCCGGACAAACTCTATTATTATTAGAATCGGAATTAGTCAAATCAGAATTACGTCAATTTCAAGATAAATTAGAAGGACAATTAAACCGACTTTCTCAGTTAAAATCCTCTAAAAATCAGTTAATTGTCTCCTTAGCAACCCAACAACAACAAAATCAATCTCAACAATTAGAAAAACAAGCACAAATTGATCAAGCGCAACAGAATATTAATACCCTAAAAAATGCCTATCAATTTCAGAAAGAAGAAAGATTATCTCAACTTAATCAAGCGCGACAAACCCTAACTAATAGTCAAACTACTAATCAATTAGCAGAGAGTAGTTTATTAAGTAGTCAGCGAGAAGTAAAACGCTATAGTCAACTCAGACAACAAGGAGTAATTCCAGAAATTAATTTAGTAGACAAGCAAGATATCGCTAAGGAAAAGCAAAAATTATATGCACAAAGTCAGTCAGATGTTCAACAAGCTAAGTTACGTTTAGCAGAACAACAAAGTAGTTATGAGCGAAATTTACGCCAATCTGATGCCGATATTGAACAGGCTAAATTGCGACTGGGAGAACAGCAAAGAAGCTATCAAACTTTAACCCTTTCTGGTCAGTCAGCGGTGTTAAAAATTGCCGAACAGCAGAAAAGTTTAGATACAGATATTAGTTCCCTCAAATCAGATATTTCTCAAACTAAACGCCAAATTGATGCCTTAAAATTTCAGTTAGGACAACGAGAAATTAAAGCTTCTGTCAATGGTATATTATTTCAATTACCAATTCAAAAACCCGGTTCAGTTGTGCAAGTAGGGACAATGGTTGCCGAAATTGCCCAAGATAATTCACCCTTAATAATTCGAGCGCAAATGGCAACTACAGATAGTGGTTTTTTGCGGTTAGGATTACCAGTAAAACTCAAATTTGATGCTTATCCGTTTCAGGATTATGGTATTATCTCAGGAGAGTTAATTAAAATTTCTCCTAATACGATAGAGATAGATACAGCTAATGGCAAAGTAGCCGCTTATAACTTAGAAATTTCTCTCAAAAAAAGTTGTATTCCCACTGCTAATAAATGTATTCCTTTGCGTCCAGGGGATACAGCAACCGCTGAGGTAATTGTCCGTCAGCGACGAATTATTGATTTTCTACTTGACCCCTTTAAAAAATTGCAACAAGGAGGAGTGAAATTGTAGAAAATTCATAGTAGTTAGTTAATAACACGAAAAACAAAATGAGGTATTATTACTGATGGACGATAAAATCAAACGTTCCCAAGGAAAGTTTGACCCTGTAAATGAGTCAAGGTACTGGCTACCAACCGCGTCTGAGGAACGCTGCAAAAAGATAGGAAAAAAAAGAGGCCTGAGATTAGTCGAAGTCATTGACACTCAAGCAGAAATTTTGCCAATAATTTGTATTTTTGAGGGATACCCAGATGAGTGAAGCAACACTTTCCATATCAATTACTGAATTAATCCCAATGTTGACTGCGATAGCGGAACGTAACTGGGAAAAATTCAAGGAAGTTGAGAAACAATTTGTCTCACGACACGGTATAGAGGAATGGGAAGAATTTTTTGCTTTCCGTCTCAAACCATCACTAGACAAGGATTCTGACCAATGGTTATTAGCGCATTGGTGTAGTGAGGGTATTATCTCGGTAAAAAATGTAGCTTGATTATCTCCCGTTCCGATACTCTGTATGGGAACAAGAAACAAATCGAATTATCCCCCTTCCCTCGTTCCCATACTCTGTATGGGAATGAATTACGGAAGGCTCTGCTTTCATTAATACTAAGTCATGGAGGCAGAGCCTCTAGGTAGCATTCCCCGTCGGAGACTGGGAACGAGAAAAAATTCATTGAACTGTCCCCTCCCCTTAGCAAGGAGAGGGTTAGGGTGGGGTATAATTTATGTATTTAGGAAGCAAATTATGTCAGAAAGCATCACCATTACCCAATCAGATATTTTACAACAAATTAAATTATCCTGTAAAATACCTGAGTTAGTTGAGCAAATTGTCAACCGAAAAGTGATTATAAATGCTGCGGAAGAAGCAGGGATAAAAGTAGAAGTTGAAGAATTACAAAAAGCAGCGGATTTTCTGCGATTAAATAATGACCTGACCAGTGCTAATGACACTTGGAAATGGTTAGAAAAATATGGTTTATCTATAGATGATTTTGAAGATATAGTCTATACTGGTGTGGTTACTGGTAAGTTAAGCAAGCATTTATTTTCTGATCAAATCGAACCTTTCTTTTTTGAAAATCAGCTAAATTATGCTGGTGTGGTTATGTATGAAGTTGTATTTAATGATGAAGATTTAGCAATAGAACTTTTCTATGCAGTCAAAGAAGGAGAAATGAGTTTTTATGATGTAGCTCACCAATATATTCAAGATATAGAATTACGTCGTAAGGGAGGATATTTAGGAATATTAAATCGTCGGGATTTAAAGCCAGAAATATCTGCTGCTGTCTTTGGTGCCAAACCCCCACAGGTAATTAAACCGATAACTACTTCTAAGGGAGTACATTTAATTTTTGTTGAGGAGATTATTCAGCCGGAATTGAATGATAAATTGCGTCAGCAAATTGTTAGCGATTTACTATTAAGTTGGATCAAAAAACAGGTTAATCAAACAGAGATTAATGTGAATTTGGAGTGATTTAATCACAAAAATGTTCTCGTTCCCATACTCTGTATGGGAATGAATTACAGAAGGCTCTGCCTTCATTGATACTAAGTCACGGAGGCAGAGCCTCTAGGTAGCATTCCCAGTCGGAGAACAAGAAAAAACCCTACGGCTTCTCCCCAGCTGCAATTATAGCTGAACCACCTGCAATCAGGGCTGTACCTATCCCAATTGGAGTTGTGAAACACCCAGCGACTATCATTGCGGCACCAACTATTCTTGAAAACCAAGAACCTCCATTAATATCTAAAATCTCCCCGTCATTAAGTTCATACAAAAGTTCAGATTCAGAGGGATTAATATCAGCAATTTGAATGCGAGCCATTTTGGTATTCTCCTTGGTTTTAAAAAGTCAAAAAATCTAGAAAACCGGAAACGTTGTACTTTTTCATTTCCTGACTACATCCTATTAAAAATAAAAACATCTGTCTAGAGACTTAGACAAAATAAAAGTGACATAATTGTTTCAGTTTTGTCACCTTCAATAGCTTGATGATAACAGTATTTTACGCACAAATATCCGTAAATTTGCCATTTTAAGTTAAGAATATCACCAAAAAATAGACAATTACGGACTAAAAATAGCCAAAAAAAGGGACATAATTGCTGCAATTTTGTCACTTTTGCCTATTAACTTAAATACAAACAAATGCCCGACTTATTTAAGAAGTCAGGCATCTATGTTAATCAAGACCTATTAATTGTATTCTCTTAATAACGCACCTTGTCTATAAAGCGATACAGGTTACGAATATCTTGCTCTTGTAAGCCTAAATCCTATAACCTGCGAATTAAACTGAATTTCCAGATTTTGCGTTATTGGGGATATGAGCGCGTCTGCTGGGTTTTTAAATGCGCCATAACCACTGTAGCAAAAGGATTCTTGCTATTTTTTAACTCTTGCTACTGGGAACGAGGAAGTTAATCCAAAACTTTATAAATATCATCAGAATCAGCATTCAAATAAACTCGTTGTAAATCAATTCCCAAAGTAGAAAATTGCTCACAAATAGCTTGCATTCTTCCCTGAATTGAATTATCTCCTTGATACCAAGCTTTTAATAAACCATTGGCCACAATTTGACAACGATTCATACCAAAACTTTCTTTTTCAGCAAACTTTTTATCTGGTTCTTCAGCTAACCCTAACCCTGGTGCAAGCTGCATTGTAAATAGAGGAATTTCTGATTGAAAATGTACTTTATTTTCTTGATAAACAACCTGCAAAACTTGCATAACTGCTTGATAATCCCTTTTATCAAAATACAAAACTCCTGAATCATGCCGTCCATAATCTTGAGGATTATACAAAACTTTGAAACTAAAAGGAATTGCACAATTATTCAATTCCTGTGTTAAATTTCCCATCACTGCTACCGCACCTTCAGGAGTTAAATTAAAATAAATTCGTACAGTTATAGGTTGAGATTCACTATCATCAATACGACCAAATCCCTGATTAGCAACAGCCATGTAAAAACCATTTTGGACTCGATTTTTAGGTAAAAGAATGGCGACAAGATCACCTGCTACAGTCTCTTTCTCAAAATTTTGTAGATGTTTATCTCGCTGAATATGTAACCTTAAACCGCCCTTGGTTACTGCTAGACTACCATCAATTTCTTCTTTAATTACAGCCCAACCAGAATCAAAATACCCTTCTCCACAGTTACTTTTGTGCAATTGTTCATAAAATCCCAAATCTACCCCTAAAACAGTATTATTTTCTAAGTCTAGAGGTAAGTTATTTTCTTCTCCATCTAATGCTAATGCAGTTTGCATTGAACCGTTATAATAAATGCCATAAAGAAAACTTCGCAGTTGTAAACTCACATATTTCTGCTGTATTTTGGGGGGCATTTTTTGGAAACGTTCAATTACTTCACTTGGTAATTCCAAGGGTTTATAATCGGGATGACAGATGGAAAAATCCGATTTAATTTCAACTTTCTCAACAATATCTTCGAGGACTTCTAATAATTTTCCAGTGGTGGTATTTTCTAGTAATTGCATAATCTTTATGAGGAACAGAACGACTTAAACAGCGGAACTATGAAAACGATTTAATTCAACAGCAGCAGCCCCAAAAATAGTTGGTATTGATTGTACAGGACGATTTAATAAAGTTTTAGCAACTTGAAGCATGGCAATTCCCATATTACTAAAAGATTTTTGATATTGAATCATGGCTTGAATCTGTTGAATTAAAGTAAATCCTGTAAACTGTACCACTCGCTGCAAAAAATCAGGACGGTGTTCTAAAATTGCGGGAAAAGTGTTTAAATAAGCTAAAATTAATGCTCCAATTGAAGGCTGAAGGAGTTCTAAAGGTGTCATTGCTAACCCGAGAGATTCTTCAATATTCAAGGAATTACTAATAACTAAACTACTCAACCAGATTTGGATATAACTACCAATAATTGTTCCCAAATCAAAAGTTGGATCTCCCCAACCAGAGCGTTCCCAATCAATTAACCGGATCATATTACTAGCATTTTGCCAGTCTTTTTGCAGGAGAATATTATTCAGTTTCAAATCATTATGAGTCAGACAGGAGGGAATTACAGCATTACCCAATTCAGCTATAGCTTGTCCTAAGCTATCATAACGTTGATAAAGAGCAAAAAACTTTAATCCATCATCGGGAACTAAACCAAAAATTTCTGGTTCAACCCGTTCCAAGCCTTTAATTAGGTGTGATATTTGGTTGAAATTTGCAGAGTTTTGAGTAAAAAAATTCTGATATTCTTGATGTTGAAAAGTATCACGATGGATAGTTCCTAAAATAGTGCCAATTTCTTGAGTAATTTCTGGCGGAAAGCCCTTTTCTTTGGTATAGAAATCCATTAAATCTCGATAATCATCTAAATATTTGAAGATAATAATGGAATTTTCTACATCAAAATTCAGCACTTCTGGTAGAAATTGGTGGTAGTTATTAAAGCTCGGAAATTGTTGTAAAAACTCTTGAATTTTCCACTCAATTACAAACTCACCCGCTGCTTTTCCTTCCTGATTCAATCGTTCTTGTTTAACAAGTAGCTTGCTTTGATTTGCAAATGTTAGTAATAAGTTAAAATTCTTAGCTATCAATGGTTCTATTTTGCTGGGAGGTTGTTCGGAATGAGTGAATAACCCTTTGTCAACTAAATAATCAAAAACATTCTGGTAATTTAGGATAAATGTCATAGGCTTTAGCCGTACTAATACATTGTATTTGAAACTCAAGTATATCTTTACATATTTTTACTAAAGCAACTACTATCAAATTTTTAGTATTTTTCTCTTTTTCTGCGGTACTGTGTATTCGTATTTAGATCAATAAAAATATAACAATGTATAATTACGTCCTAAAAGATGATATTTAGGAGTATTTAATTTTTGTTGAGGAGATTATTCAACCGGAATTGGATGATAAATTACGACAGCAAATTGTTAGCGATTTACTATTAAGTTGGATCAAAAAACAGGTTAATCAAACAGAGATTAATGTGAATTTCAAGTGATTTAATCACAAAAATGTTCTCGTTCCCATACTCTGTATGGGAATGAATTACAGAAGGCTCTGCCTTCATTGATACTAAATTATGGAGGCAGAGCCTCTAAGTAGCATTCCCAGTCGGAGACTGGGAACGAGAAATGAAATAACCCTGACCATTTAATAGTATTGGTTTAATGCTCCTGGTGCGTTACAGACTCGTCCCAACGCAAAGGGTAGGCAAAAAATCCCCATACTAGCTAATAATCAGCTTTTTAGGATTCTATTTTCCCAATCAGATTATAGTGCAAGATATAAGTTAACAAGCCGTTGGTGTGGCCACTTGAATTGACAATTCAGAAGCATTGTAATTATCCGTAATTACTTGCGGACAACGCATACAAGCCGCCTTACCTTCCTGTTGCCACCAACGACAATCACGACGTATAGAACAGGGAGGTAATTCCTCTCCTACTGTCGGTAAATTTTCGACAATTCGTGTAGCTAAACCACAATTTTTCCCATCAAAATGTTGACAACCATTTGTGGCACAAGTTGAAGCTGTACGAAATACTTCCGCTGGTGTCACAGGACTAACTTTAGCTATTAATTCATCTGTGATAGGTTGAGGCTGTTTCAGATAGGCTACACGAGGTTCTGCTACTGTTCCACCAATGATACCGAAAACAAAACTTTCCCCTGGTTCTGGTCTAGCACTGGGGCAAAGTGTAGTTTTTTCAGCAATTTCTTTCATCCTTTTAGCCTCCAAATAAGAGGATTTTTATGCCAAACGATCATCAGTTGGACGTGCGATTAGCCCTATTCTGATAGGCGGACGGATGATTTTTCCCCACCAAATGGGTCTGATGGGTCTCACACCGCTTGTGGTAAGAGCTATACCACCAGAAACGTTTTTAGCTTCTTCATCAGATACAGATGCTAGAGCCTCATTACGACGCGCTACTGCATTATTAACAGCACTATCAATTAGGTCATTGATTTCAAGACGATGATTATTCATGTTAATTTTCCTCAGAAGTCTGTAGGTGAATTAATTTGTTAGGGTTGTTATTCTTTATTTCCCGACTACATCTTATTAAAAATAAAAACATCTGTCTAGAGATTTAGACAAAATAAAAGTGACATAATTGTTTCAGTTTTGTCACTTTCAATAGCTTGATGATAACAGCATTTTCCGCACAAATATCCGTAAATTTGCCCTTTTAGGTTGAGAATATCACCAAAAAATAGACAATTACGGATTAAAAATAGCCAAAAAAAGGGACATAATTGCTGCAATTTTGTCACTTTTGCCTATTAATTTAAGTAGAAGCGTTTATTAACATGAAACGTACTATACTAGTCTTCCAAGGGTGCAAGAAGAATCAGTATAACCGCGAGGACAATCAGAAGAAACGGGGTCGCAAGATAAATTAGGTAATTTCTCTTTTTATGCCTTGACTTTAGCTCATTATCTTCCATTTATAACTTATTGGTATTATTTTTTAACCCAAGTATTTTCAGCACTTGTCTTTAAGCAAATTATTAATATATATAAAAATAACCAAATGAACCAATAAAAATCCCCCAAAAGTCAGATTTTATAAATTACGCATTGACAAAATTACAAAATAGTGTACCCATAAATATACGGAAAATCTAGAGGAATCATTAAACCGTTCACAAAAGTGCAAAAGCTTAACATTCTATTACTGATTCTGTAGTATAGTCATCAGTGATAGTATATTTGATTGCGTAAACTTTTCAGGAGTTAAAGAATGTCCATACCAGCAGACCC
>Ga0208698_100028_pt1 | contig 45572 bp, 41 predicted proteins | sample LakMenEpi20Aug08_FD_150717 | JGI IMG/M metagenome (GOLD analysis project Ga0208698, IMG submission 150717) | Freshwater microbial communities from Lake Mendota, WI - 20AUG2008 deep hole epilimnion (SPAdes) | ecosystem: Environmental > Aquatic > Freshwater > Lake > Epilimnion/Euphotic zone ... | reverse complement strand
CCATTCCCGGTGTTATAAGGTACATATCTAGCGGGCAAGATGCCCGCACCACAAGAGTTTTATCATTCAACTTTGTACCTCATCAGATCGGAAAGCGCTATAAGATTTTCCTTTGTCAATATCTATTGACGGTTTGTAACAATATTGTTATCATGGTCCTGTCATAATTTACGGAATGTAACAAACCGGAAAAACATTATGTATACGACAAATAAACAAAAAGGCATTCTTAGCAACTACGTCAGAGAACCCAAACTTTACCAAGCAAAATCCTTTACAAAAGCGCAACACAGTCGGTATGATTTTCAAGGTTCTTCAGGAATATTTGATGTAACTTATACAGTGCTAGTTACCTGGAAAGATACCTAAATTTTTCAGTTGCAGTATTATTTGTATGTAATCAGCATTGATGAAACTAAATATGACTTTAGGTGTCGAGATGTTCCATAGAACCTCTCTACAAGGGTTTTGGAATCATCATTTTCATACATTAAATCAGCAACGCCTATCTAATCTAATCTTTATGCAAATTTTCTCCCAATTAAGCCCTGTTTGGTCGGGGTTTTTTATTCGTTAATTAAAAAATCTTGTGTAATCTGCTTTTTAAAATTCGAGTTTTATGTTCATAAATTGATTCTCAATCCTTAATTTTTTGAGGAATGAGATAAATGATTCCCGAAAGAATTGTTAATATTACAGATATCCAAAAAGAAATTAAAACTGGAGTTTGCCAAATTGGTGATAAGGGTGCAATGAGGAGAGATATGGCAATTATTTGACTAACTGTTTTTAGTTTACCCCAAATATTTGCACCGCTGATAGTAGTTTGATTAACTCGCCAACCTGCGATCGCTAATTCTCGTGCTAGTATTATAAATACTGCCCAAGCTGGGATTTTTCCTAATTCTACTAATACCAATAATGGTGCAAGTACCAATAATTTATCTACTAAAGGATCAAGAAATTTACCTAATTCACTAATTTGATTAAGTTTTCTGGCTAAATATCCATCTAACCAATCAGTTAAAGCTGCAATTAAAAATATAGTTAAACAGATCCATTTTGCTTGATTTGCGGGATTGTATAAACCGTAGAGTAAAAAAGGTATTCCGAGCAGTCGAGAAAAAGTAATCCAATTAGGTAAAGTCATAAGAATTAACAATGTCAGAATTAGAGGTCTAAAGGAAGAATTAAAGACAGGGAAAAACAGAGAATTAGGAATTAAATCAAGGTGGTAAAAACTTTATTTCATAATATCAGGAATAGCTATATATTCCTGATTCCTAACTTTTTTGTTAAAATCTTTCTACATCTGAGAATTTTTGAATAGATACCTTTGCAGCTTCTCCACAAGTGCGGGGTGTGGGGAAAATCTTCCCAGGATTTGCTAAACTTTGAGGATTAAATACCTGTCTTACCCATTGCATTGTTTCCAAATCAACTTCACTAAACATATCTGGCATATAACATTTTTTATCAGCGCCAATACCATGTTCACCGGAAATACTACCGCCGACTTTTACACACAATCTCAGAATTTCTCCTCCCAATTCTTCGACTTTTTCCAATTCTCCATGTATGGAATTATCAAATAAAATTAATGGGTGTAAATTACCATCTCCAGCGTGAAAGACATTAGCAATAGGATAACCATATTGATTGCTTAACCGCTCAATTTCTTGGAGAACATAAGGTAATTGGGTGCGAGGAATTACACCATCTTGTACATAATAATCTGGGCTAATATGTCCTGCTGCGGCGAAAGCTGCTTTTCTACCTTTCCATAATTTTAATCTAGTTTCTGGGTCACTGGCACTAGTGACATTTCGCGCTCCATTTTTTTGACAAATTTCTTTAACTCGCTGTTTATTAGCAGAAACTTCCACTTCTAAACCATCAATTTCTACTAATAGAATAGCAGCAGCATCACGAGGATAACAATTAGTAGCAACCACATCTTCTACAGCGTTAATACTAATATTATCCATCATTTCCATACCACCAGGAATAATGCCCGCGCTGATAATATCAGAAACCGTTGCAGCAGCAGCATCTACACTGGTAAAATCTGCCAATAAAACACAAATTGATTCCGCACTTTTGAGAATTTTTAAAGTGATTTCTGTCGCAATTCCTAAAGTACCTTCTGAACCGACAAAGACACCGGTTAAATCATAGCCTGGAGTTTCGGGAATTTGTCCACCAATATCAACAATTGCACCATTAGGAAGGACTATTTTTAAACCTAAAACATGATTTGTTGTCACACCATATTTTAAACAATGTACCCCTCCTGAATTTTCGGCAATATTACCACCAATAGAACAAATAATTTGACTAGAAGGGTCTGGTGCAAAATAAAAACCAGCGCCGCTAACTGCTTGAGTCACCCAACTATTAATTACTCCTGGTTGCACTATAGCCCGCTGATTTTCTAAGTCTATTTTTAAGATTTGTCGCATTAAAGAAGTGACAATTAAAACGGAATTTTCTGCTGGTAAAGCGCCACCAGATAAACCTGTTCCTGAACCTCTAGCAATAAAAGGAACGGAGAATTGATTGCAAATTTTGACAATTTCTGATACTTGTTCCGTGGTTCTTGGTAATACTGCAACGGGGGGAGATTGTTTATAGCTGGTTAACCCGTCACATTCATAGGTAAGGAGTTCTTCTTTGCGTTGTACTACACCTTTTTCTCCCAGGACTGCGACAAATTTTTTGATTATGGGTTTCCAGTTTATGGTTTGAGTTTTGGTTGATTCTTGGGTAAGCATAGAGGTTTTTATCTGTGGTAGATGTTGATGATAGCAAAATATTCATTTAATTATTTATTATATCATAAAATATATTTATAGTATTTTAGCGTAATGCGCCATAATTAAGAATTTGATCATACTATACTCAATAGATACTTTCCTGATATTATCTTTTCTATTTCCATCCTGGCTTTTTGTTGTAGTTGTTTGGCATTTTCTCTGATTTTTGTGATATGTTCACCCATTTTATTTTGGTTAATGGAATTAATAAATATGATCAGAATCAGAATGTTCAAGATTAAAAGATGAACAGAATAAAAATAGATATTTTAATGGTTTTGGAAAATTGTTTCACATAATTATGGTAAATTTTTTTTGTTTTAGGGGCTTCCTCGCCCCTATTTTTTTACCCTCTTATTTTCTTAAATTATTGTCACCTTTCATTTTTAATCATCTTGTCACTCGTTAAGGGTTTTATCAGACTCAAGTGCTGGATTAAAAAAGCCGATAAAAATGGAAGGATTGATTTTAATATGTTTGACAACTAAGAAACTTAACCAAACATTAGAGATTATCATAGTCACACTGGTAGCGATCGCTGATCCGATCATCCCTAAAGTAGGAATAGCGATTGTATGTAAAACTAAATTAATGATTAAGCAATAACCAATCACAGGTAAGGATTTTTTGTGATGACCTGTCATGACCATTAAACAACCGACAGAACCACATAAAGCATCAAATAATCTACCTATAACCAATATCTTCAGCGATAAATTAGCATCAACAAAGTCTGGTCCAAAAATACTCAATATTGGTTGAGTAAAAAACATTAAACACAAAGAAATCAGTAAACTAGGCCAAAATATCCAGTAATTAGCGGTGGTAACGAGTTTTTGTAAACCGGGAATGTCTCCTTCAACATACAAAGTTGCAAACCTGGGTGCAGATATCTTATTTAAGATCACCAACACGATAATTATCCAGTGACCAGTTCTGACTGCGGCACTATAAATACCTGCTTGTGCAGGACCGAGGAAAGAACCAACCATGAGAATATCAGATTGCTCTAAGATGGTAAAAAATGCTTGTTGTAGCAACAAAGTAACAGAGATTCCTAACCATTCTTGAGTAGAATAAATCGGGGTAGCTGGTTCAATATCATTATTTACTTTCTGATGCAACAACCAAAATTGCACAATAACTACAATAAATAACGTAGTTATAGCTACACAAATCATTGGTAAGCTAGTCAGAAAATAGCCTTGTTTTGATAAAAAATATCCCCCACAAAATACTAAGATTGGCCAGATTATTTCTGATGGAATGAAAGCTAAGGTAATTGTTGCCATTGTTCTAGCTGTCTCCATCTGCAAATGTACCAGAGATTGCAATGGTAATAATAACATTCCCACTAACATGGGTATCCCATATACAAAGTTATAATTAACACTCAAATACCAGACTATTGCCACAACAATGAGGGCTAGAAATGTTCCTCCCAATAGGGATAGAAACCAACTTAATCGCAGAATACCACGTAACCGTCCCCAGTCTTGTTTAACTTTATACTCTGAAATTAAACGCACAGATGTACGAGGTAAACCTAAACAAGCAGGGATTGCTAAAAGTAAAGCCCAAGAATTAACATATTCATAAATACCATATTCAGTTTGTCCCATCCATTGTGCTAGACAAATTTGCACTAAATAAGTTATCAATATATTACAAACTTGAATGCTTAGAGCTATGGTAGCATCTTTAGAAAATGCTTCTAAGAGAATATTCTTTTCGGGTTGATAAAGTGAAGATTCAGTCATATCAATTTTGGATTTTAGATTTTGGATTGACTCTATATGTATATAAGCTTGAACAATTTATTTTCCCTATCCTCTACTCCCTACCTCCTTTCTCATTTTATATAATACCCATGTTATACTCAGTTGTTTAAACAACTCACTTACTGAAATCTGACCATGAGATTCACTATCTAGTTCCCGAATGGAGATTTGTTGTATGACTAAAGATCAACCTCCTAAGAAAATGTTTTAAAAGTAGAAGAATATCGCAAAAAAGCTCACAAAGTATAAGCTGAAATTTGAAGATATCACCACCTTGTGAACAAATGACTAAAGTATATTTTAGTAACTTGATATAAAATGGGAATTGATTCCAAAAGAGTTTCCATTAGCTCAACCGTGTGGTCGCTACAAAATTTAAGAATATATAGTAGTTCCCATGCTCGTGAGGTACAAAGTTTTTTAGTTTTAGGGAACAGAGAATAGGGAATAAATTGGTTTGTACTTCATCAGACTGGAAAACAATATATACAGTTAGAAGTACCATATCAACATGAAGTTGAAAAATTAAAAATTAAATACGGTTTCAGATAGATATTTATACCAATCTGAAACCTATTATTAAGATTTCCAGGAATTGAATAATTACCAATTAACTTTAGACATTAGTTAATTGAAGTTCGGGAATATCAGATACTGGAATATATCCCATTTTTTCCAAGTAATGTATTACCTTAACAACACTTTCATCAATACTTTCCTGTTCCGTATTACAAATAATTTCTGGATTTATAGGTTCTTCATAGGGGTCATCAATCCCTGTAAATCCTTTAATTTTTCCAGATCTAGCTTTGGCATATAAGCCTTTAACATCTCTATCTTCACAGGTTTCTAAAGATGCTTTGACATAAACTTCTACAAAATTTTCTGTCATTTGTCTTACCTTTTCTCTCGTTTCTCGATAGGGACTAATAGCAGAAACAATGGCAATTACTTGATAACGACTTAACAGACTGGCCACAAATCCAATGCGATGAACATTAATATCCCTGTCTTCTTTACTGAAACCTAAACCTTGGGAAAGATGAGTTCTTACCACATCTCCATCTAAAACTTCTACCCGACAACATCGTTTTTTTAACTCCAATTCTACCCCCTGAGAAACAGTGGTTTTACCAGCACCACTTAACCCTGTAAACCATAAAGTTAATCCAGAATATTTCATGTTAATTTCCTATTGTTTATTGTTTGAATGAACCCGACATTTGAGAATCAAAACTTAGTACAAGACTGATATTTAAGTTTTATTAGCATTGGTGCTTAAAACTCCATATATTTCCCCTAATCTCTACTTCCTACCTCCTTTCTCGTTTTATATAATACCTGTGCCATGCCACTGATTGTGGGGTGTTGAAACAACTCACCTACTGAAATTTGACTATGAGATTCACTACCTAATTCCCGAACGCAGATTTGTTGTATTTGCTGACAAATCCGAATCATGGCTAAAGAGCGACCTCCTAAGTCAAAGAAATTGGTATGGATACCAATTTTTTCTACACCGAGCACCCCTTGCCAAATAGCTGCAATAGTTTCTTCAATTTGGTTAGTAGGAGCTATATAAGCTATTTCGGGTTGGTGAACAGGTATATTAGTTTTGACTGACCTTAATAAGGGTAAGTCTAATAATTTTCGTTCTGGATCAGCGATAATATCTGTTAGCAAAATTTGAAAACTCTGGAGTATTTCTAAGATTGTAGATTCTTGGAACAGGTCTGTTTTGTAGCGAATTATTGCAATTAGCTGCTGCTGTTTCTCTTTCATAGAAAGGGATAAATCAAAATTAGAGATTCCTTCATTCATCTCCACTAAGTTTATGTTTACTTCTCCTAGTTTTTCAGGTAAACTGAGAACATTTTGTAAGGTAAACATCACTCGACTGAATATATTACTAGATATATTTACAGATGTTTCTAACTGTTGAAAAGATAAATGTTGAAATTCTTGTGCTTCTAAAGTAACTCGACTGACCCGACTGAGTAATTCCAAAAAACTCGGATTTTGTCCAAGATTAGTACGCAAAAGCACTAGATTACTAAAGTAGCCTATTAGTTTTTTGGTTTCATTTTGCTGACGACCAGCAATCGGTGAAGAGAGGATAATATCTTCTTGTCCTGAATATTGATAAAGTAACATCTGAAATCCTGCTAATAAAGTTACAAATAGAGAAACTCCTGCTTTGTGACTTAAAGTTTTCAGATTTTCAGTTAATTCTTGTGATAATGCTAGTGATTGAAATGCTCCTCGATAGCTAGATATTTGAGAGGATGAAAAATCAGTAGGTAATTGCAGTGGAGAAATATCACCACTTAATTGTTGTTTCCAATAGTTAATTTGAGATTCCAGGACTTCACCTTGCAACCATTGTCGTTGTGATTGAGCAAAGTCTACATACTGAATAGGTAATTCCGAAAGAGGTGAGGGTTTTCCAGTACAAAAAGCTGTGTATAAAGTTGCTAATTCTCGCATCAATACAGTGTCTGACCAAATATCAGTTACAATATGATGAGTTATTCGCAAAATTAAGTTTTCTTCTGCTGATAAACACAACAGTTTGACCCGCAATAATGGACCCTCAATCAGGTTGAAAGGTTCTTGTGCTAATACAATTGCCAGTCGTCGAATTTCACTTTCCTGTTCTGAAGATGAAAGTTCTTGCAGATTGATTATTTGTAACTCAAAGGTGGGATTATTGGTAATGACCTGCACAGGTTGTCCATTCACTAAATTAAATGTAGTGCGGAGGATTTCATGTCGTCTAATTATTTCTATCCAACTTTGTTCTAAAGCAGTTATATTGAGTAAACCTTGGAGACGAAAAACTGCACGTAGATTATGAACAGGATTCCCAGGGTCTAATCTATCAATTAACCACAGTCTTTCTTGTGCAAAGGACAGAGGTAAATTTTGATTGCGAGGAACGGGTTGAATTGCAAAAGCTTGATTTTTTGACTTAATACTAGTTGTAATTGCTTTCCAAAAAGCAGGAGTTTTGGTACTGTTTACAGATTTTTCTGGCAAAGTAGGAAGATAACCACTGTTATGAAAATACTTCAGGTAAATAGTAATTAATTTTTTATCTACCAGAGGGCAAATAATTGATGTTCCTGCTAATCCTGCTAAAGTATAATGTGTATCAAACTCTGGTTTCTTTTTCGTGAGAAATGTGTCTGAAGAATCCAACAGCAATAATAAGGAGGAATAAAGATTATCATGGGGATATTTAGTAGCGTAATCCCTAATTGTCACTAAAAAATCATCATAACTAACTTTCTGCAAAGGATAACCAAAAGAGTCAATAACATCAAACCAATCATGCCAATTAATTTGCTGAGAATTTGTTAAATGAAATGTCTGATTTGAATATTTATCTAACAGGGATAAATGAACAACAGATTGACTTACATAATCAACTGGAACCAAATTTAGATCTGTTTCAATTATGGGGAACTTCTTTAAATTAATACATCCTTTCAGCAAAATACATAAAGCATCTTGGAAGTTACTATTAATTCCAGTTTGGCTATGTCCCATGATTCTTGAAGGTCTATAAATACAAGCAGGTAATCCTCTTGATTGCGCTGTCATTACTAACTGTTCTGCTACCCATTTACTTTGTCTATAACCCCCTGTCAGAGTCAATAATTCAGGTATATCTGCTTCTTTTACTGGTTGCAGTGGATTAAATGCAGAATTGAAAAAAATGCCTACCGTGGAAATAAAATGGACTGGTTTAGTTTGTGAAAGACTAGCTAAGTAAAGTACTTCTTGAGTACCTAAAACATTAGTAGGTTTTAAAGTTGAGTAAGGACAAGCAGAATTAACCCAAGCCCCATTGTGATAAATAATATCAATTTGATTGGCTAATTCATGAAAATGTTCTTTTGTCAGACCAAATAGAGGTTGAGCTAAATCTCCAACTACAGGAATAATTCGGGAACTTAGCTTTTCTTGCCAAAGGGAATAAAGTTGTAAATGCTTTTTAATTCGGTTTTGTCCCGATACAACATCACTAGTACGAATTAGACAATAAATATCTGCTGTTGTTTTCTGGAGAAGTTCCTCTAGTAAATAAGCACCAAGAAAACCTGTTGCTCCTGTCAAAAAGATAGATTTAGGAGCTTTTAAATTTTTAGATAAGGGATTTTTAAATTGGATAGAGGGATTTAAAACAGCCTCTGTTTGTAAGTTCAAGCTTTCAATAGTAGAATTGATCATATTTTTTTATAACTGTATTGTACTTAAATGTCGTATCCAGCTTCTTGGCAAAGTGGTTTGCAGTATTCAACCAAGTATTCAATACTTTCAGCATCTAATGAATCCTTCCACTTATCAATTTTGCCAGTTCTAAAAGTTCTGGCCGCAGGACTATAAATTTCTGTTAATTGAGAATAAATATTCTCATCAAAAGGAATTTCCAAATAATCAGCAATCTTTTTGACAACATTAATTTGCTTTTCAAAAGTTCCTCCACCTTGCTCACCAACCAAATCTTCAAAATTTGTAAATAAACAGTTTGGCTCATTTCTCCAAGCTAACATTGAACGATAAACTGCTGCAAAATTATTGATTTTTAGCCCAGCTTTTGGGGCATATCCTCCTTCTAAAACAAATTTTAATCGCTCTATTGAAGACATAATTTGCAAATCATCCTCTAAAAAATGCGAAGATGGCATTTTTCCTGTATCCAAAATAAATGGAATTGAAGAAGCAACTACTGCGCGAGGATCTCGAATGATAAATAAATGATGATATTTGATTTCGGATAAGACAGAACTTAAAACTGGAGTCCAGGGAATATGTCCCAAAATATATTTTTTTTCTGGTATGTTATCTAACCAATTCCGCAAGGTAGCTACATTGATATAACAAGGTGTCAATGCACCAATACTAATTTTTTCGTTACTGTATTCTGTGCTGGTTAGTTTTTCTTCATCGCTTAATTTTTTTCTCACCTCTCGATAATTTAAAAACCAAGGTATAGGGCTAGAATCATGATTTTCATGATCAAAATGCTCTTGATAACCCAAGATTTCTATAGCTTTAGCTAATAAATGAGTACCACTTTTAGGTAATGAGTTAATTAAGACTCGATAGGTAGGAAATGACATAGGGAGAAAAGAAGGAGTAGGGAATAGTGGAGAGGGAAGATTAGATAAACTTCCCCAGAAATTAACATTATTAACTAATACATACCCATCGGAGGTATTTCCTCAGAATCAATATGCACATCCAATACCGTTGGACCAGGGTAACTATAAATTGCCTCGAAATTCAACTTTTCTAAATCTTGAGCATGACGGATAATATAACTATTTGCTCCCATAGCTTTAGCCATTAAACTAAAATCTACTGTTGGTAAAGTAAATTCTAGAGGTTCTTTTCCTGTCTGTCGATGGCGATGTTTCACCATTCCATAACATTTATCATTTAAAATCACAAATATTATTGGCAACTTTTCTACAACCGCAACAGCTAGTTCATTTCCATGCATTAAAAAGCAACCATCACCAGTAAGACAAACAACTGGTGTGTTTTTGACTCCTAAAGCTGTACCAACTGCACTACCAATTCCCCAACCCATTGCTGCTGTTTCGATAGCTAAACGATAATTTTCTGGACATGGTGGAAATAAATAATGAATGCTCCAAGATAACCAGTTACCAATATCAACTTGAAAACGAGTTTCTGGAGGAAGATTTCTCAATAATGCACTAATTAACTGTTGTGGTTTAACACAGACTTTTGTATCTGTGTTTTGATAACTTTCTGGTTCTAAAACTTCAATTTGGCTAGGATAGTCTTGGAGTTTTTGATCATGATTGCGGTGAGGAAATAATAGTTTTGAATTCAAATCTAATTTCCCGTTACTTTGCATAGTTTCCAGTCGGGATATTAATTCCTTAAATATGGTCTTAATATCCCCTTGAATTTGCAATTGTGCCATAGAAGAACGGGCAAAATAAATATCTGAATTGTGAATATGTACCAATTTATTATTTAGTATTGCCTTATCCCATACCGATGTTTCCCATTGCCCCAAAGTAGCACCAACTGCTAATATTAAATCAACTGATTCATCAGTTAAAGCTTGACGTGCTGTTTTATGCCCAGCAAATCCAAATACCCCTCTAGCTAAGGGATGATAAGGATCTATACAAGATTTACCACTTTGAGTAGTCAGAATTAATGCATTAATTAATTCAGCAAATCTAATGATTTCTGTTACTCCTCCCCCAGAGTCTTTACCAACTAATAAAACAACTTTACGTCCTTGAATTAATACCTTATATAGAGTTTGCCAAAGATTTTCTAATGCTGCTAAATTTAGAAATGATGTGGGTTGGGTAATTAGTTCAGATAAGTTGGGATAGGTAGTAAGTTCTGGAGCCGGAACACGAGAAATATCTACAGGAATACTCAAATGAACAGGTCCTTTAGGTGAACCGAAAGCCGTTTTTAGTGCGGTAAATAATTTTCTCTCTAGTTGATTAGCATGAGTAACTAAACTATTGTAGCGGGTACAATGCTTTAGCATAGCTACAGTATCTATAGTGTCAGGAGAAGATTCTTGAAACGCTCCCCAGCCAAAATGTGATAAAATCGTTTGTGCTGTAATCACTAATAAAGGAGTACATTCCGCATAGGCAGACGCTATTCCTGTAATTAAATTTGTTGTCCCTGGTCCTGTTGTCGCACAGCACACACCAATTTTACCGGTCTCACGAGCATAACCGTCAGCCATAAAAGCTGCTCCAGTTTCATGACTAGTCAAAATAGCCCGTGGACCTCCTCTTTTTTCGGAGCGTGCTAAGGCCTCATATAAAGGACTATTATGACCACCTGGTATACCAAACACATATTCTATGCCGAGCAATTCTAAGTATTCTACAATTAAATCGCTTAGTGTTCTGTGTTCTTGTTGATTATTGATTATGGATTTGTTTTCTAACGGGATTATTGTTGTCATAATTTATTTCTATGATTTTTTGGGAACATATTTGTGTAGACACAAAGTAAGGAGTAGCAATGCTATATAGCTAAAGGTGTTTTGTGGTTAAACAAGTTTTGTTTGGAGTCGGAATCATATCCATCAAATGTATAACCAAATAACTCAATATCCTCTTGAAAATATTCTTCAACTATTTTTTTAGTTGACTCGGTATAATATAATCTATAATCTCGATGTACTGAATTATTCAAATAGGGTAAAGAGGCTTTGATATTGAGAGTCTGACAAATATATTGGAAGTCCTGCTCTAAATTCTCATATCTACCAATAAAGTCAACAATCAATTTACCATCGACATCAGTGATAATCTCTTTTTGTAACTTAGTCGCTCCTTTAGGAAATGGATTTTTTGTCTTGATTACCCACTCTAGATATTCCTCAAACCCTGTCATTGATTTTACAAGTTGATGTCTAATATGGGTTTCTTCTTTGAGAATAAAATGATAATAGGATACTTGCCAATCCCAAGGATTTCTTACAAAAGCAAACTTATAGAAATTGTTATATATTTCCACAGGTAGTTCTTTTTTTGCATCTTTTGCTTTCGCGTGCCACAGAGAAGATTTCCACATTTCATATAGGGGGTTAATACTATCCCCTAATTTCTCCTGTGGTCGATTAATTTTAAATTTTTCTGGTTCTTTTGCATAGTCTTTAAGAGCATCTCTAATACTTGTGCCAGCCGCTTTCGTAACATGAAAGAAAATGAATTGATGTTCGTAAGATATGAGCATAAAATTATGGTTTCAATTATGCAGGATTTTCCTATTCCTAATTTTTAGACAAAATAGCTTTCGGGAAATTTTTCTGTAATAATCATTATAGGCTGACGATTAGAAAATACTCGATAAGTCCGAGACAGTATTTTATCTTCTTTTTTAATCTTGAAGTAATTTGATAAATCCCCTGCTCTTTCTCTAGCTGAATCAATGATTTCTTTAAATGTTTCTACCCGATGTTCTACCCAAAGTCTTCCAATTGGTTCTTGAGATTTTAGTAATCTTTCTCTAAATATTTCGTCTAGTCTAGATGGAACAATCACAGACTCAGCATAAATCCAATTTCTTCTACTAATTTTACCCTGAAGTAAGATTTTTCTTTCAATTACGTCATCACCAGTTTTTAGGTCTAAGGAGTGAATCGGCTGGGTAATTGATAAAGGTTTTTCAGATAATTTAATAATCTGAATTTTTTCCATTAAATAAGATTCTAATATCTCAGTTAAAGTACCATCTGTTGTCAAAATAATTCTTTGAAATGTGCTGAGTTTTGATGGCTCTAAGTGATTGTTAGTCAACAATTCTTCTAAATCTGCTTCTATTCCGTTCAATTCTTGAGTTTGCATCTGGTTTAATTTTCCTTGGTATTATACATTTATGAGATCTTGTTTTTTAATCGAGTCAATAGGGGTTCTAAACCAGGTAATACTGCCTCAATTTCTTTTTCATTTTTGCGCCATTTATCCGGTGATGGTTCCGACAAAGTTCTTCTAGCTACAGGCAGAGATTGAGATAAAATTTCTTCGATATGTTTATCCCAGCGCAATTGGGCAAATTCAGCGATTTGGCTGATGGTTTTTTTCGGATCTTGAATTAGGTCATAGTAGTTGACTAGATGCCAGGATTTTTGGGGCAGGGTTTCTAAATCATCTAAAATATAAGCATTAGCAGTATACCACTGATGGGCAGCAATTTCTACTATAGAAGCTTCCTGCAAAGATTCCCATCCAGGAGTCAGGAGAAAACACCATTGACGATAAGGCCAACCAGAAAGAAATTGGTATGAGGGAAAACGTTGCGACCTCCATCCTTCCATCAAACTACTGATATTTTCTCGCGGTTCTCGATACAGGTAGACAAACAATGCTTCTGGAAATACAGTTTTCAAAAAAGGAATTCGCAGCGCATTTTTAGGGGTTTTTTCGAGAAATCGAATGATGGGAAGACGCTCGTTAATGGGAAAATTTAGGTATCCTTGTGCTTCTCTATCTTGTAGTTGTCTGGTGAATCGCTCTGTTAAAATTGTCGGTATATGAGGTAGCACATCATCTTGGGTCAAGCGGTTAGAACTAAAATTTTGTGCTGCTGGATGTAGTTCGGGAATCCCTTCTATAATTTCATGACTTTCATCTCCAATTGTCCATAAGTCAGGAAACTGAGCTAAAGTTTCAAATAATAGGGTACTACCGGCTCTTGGAGCAGAGACAATAAAGATTGGTTTGGTAAATTTCGGGAGGGGAAAATTTTCTTTGAGTAATTCTAAATCAATTAACTTTTGTACTATGTCGGCTATTTGAGTTTCTGTGGTCTCCCATTCTGAAGGTAAATAATGTTGTATTTCCTCTAAAGTTGAGGGTGATTTAAATAATTGCAAAACCTGCAAATGTTTAGGTAATGTGAGTAGACGCTGATAACTTTTTTGTAGTTCCAGATTTTCTACAACTTGATAGCAAGCATTTCTATTCAGTTGTGGTTTAGCTTTAAGTTTATTTCTCGCTAACAACAATTGCTTGCTAGATAATTGTCTACTAGAAGATTTAGATGTTGATAACATCGAAGTAATTGTACTAATGGCGTTCCTACTCTCTAATTGTGGTAATCTTATTGTCTCCTCAAAGTTGAGAATTAAATTTCGGTAAGTCAATTCTCCAGAATATTGGTTACCAAATCGGGAAAAGGCTTTTTCCCAATTGCGTCTAAATTCCTGAATACCTGTACTCAGTTTTTGTAACTCCTGAGGAGATATCTGGGAGTTTTCTAGTTCTGAAAGTATTTCGGTGGTTAGTTTGCCAATTTCTGCTGGGGTCAATATCTGTAAACCATCAGGTTTCCAGGTCGGTTGACTATCACGATTTGGTAAGTAGGAAACGTCATCAGATACAATCATGTTTAAAGAAACTCCCTAATTCATGTTCTTAATATAATCTGCCAAAGTTTGTCCTACATAATCTCCATAGAGAATACCTTTTGCAGTTAATTCTATATGTTGTTGAGATATGGTGATAAAATCTTCTCTTTGGAGTTTGGTCAATAAGTCAGAACATAGGGATTCTAGTCTGAAACCATGTCTTTTTTGAAACTTTTTCAAATCTAGACGCAGTAGTTTCATACCTAGTAACACATCCCGCACCATCAGATCCAAACCAGTGAAGCGGTATCCACGAGCTAGTGGTAGTTCTCCAGCAGCAATCATTGCTGAGTATTTATCTGTATCGCTACTGTTTTGGAGAATGGAATCTTCTAAACAACCAAAGGCCGAAACTCCTAAACCATAGAAATCCATTCCCTGCCAAATGTTAGCAATATATTCACTGCGATCGCTATTATTTTTGGTATAGGTAAAATAGCTCCAAGGTTGATAATTAGCTTGTGCAAATCTGTCCATTGCATACTGCATAAATTGTATTTCTTGTTCATCTGATGGTAAATGAACAACTTCTTCTCGAACACCAAGTTTATAAACTTCTGTGTTCGCAAATGCTTCCATTTTATAAACAGTGATGCTTTCTACTCCTGTATTAATCGCACATTCTAGGCTATTGCGCCAAGTTTCATTAGTTTCTCCTGCTAATCCACTCAACAAATCAATATTAATTGCCCATTTACCTTGACCTGCTTTCTGGGCAATCTCTATAGCTCTGTAAGCTTGTTTCTCGTCGTGTCCTCTACCGCTCAATTTAATTACTTTATCGTCAAAAGATTGTACACCCATGCTCAGACGATTTACTCCCAATTGAGCTAAGACTTCCATCTTAGATTTGGAAATTGTCAATGGTTCACCTTCAACGGAAAATTGTTTTTTGTCTCCAAAAAACTTGAAGTTTTCCTCTAAAGCTTCGACGATTTGGACAAATTGTGACTCTACTAATAAAGTAGGAGTTCCCCCACCGAAATAAACCGCGTGAATTGGTCTATTACTAAGTTGGAAACGTTCCGCAGCCATTTTAATTTCTTGGCAAAGATGATCAACATATCCTTGCACTTCTGGTCTTTCTTTTAAATCAATAGTTTTGTAGTAACAGAAGGAGCATCTTTGAGTACAAAAAGGAATATGGACATAAAGGCAGATTGGCTGCGGTTTCAATCTTTCGTCTAAAGCTTCCTTCTTCCACTGCTTAAAGGGTGGATAGTTAGGAGTTAAAGTGAGACGCTGGGGATGAAGTTCTGTGGTGTTAAGTTCAGCAACTAAAGTCATAACTTTTTTCTGCAGGTTTTTAAACGTTCGTATGTTCTTAATTCAACTAGATCACAAAATATCTTCAACAAAGAATTCTGTTGTTTGCTAAATTTGTTGAATCCGTCAAGATTCCATTTTTTTAGCAATAAATTCAGCCAATACTTGTAAATTACTGAATGAGGCCAGATTTAGCTCAGAATCAGAAAAACTAATAGAAAAATGATTCTCCATTAAAGATATTAACTCAACAGTGGCAATAGAATCAAAGCCTAAACCATCCTCAAATAATGGTAAATTTTCATCAATTTCTTCAGCCTGGAGATTGACATCCAGTTCTTCAGCAATAATTTTTTTCAACTTATCTACTACAGTAGCAGACATAGTAATTATCTCCTAACTAAATTTGTGAAATCTGTTTTATTGCCTATAGCAATAAGCGTTTGTCGATCCACTTTACCATTAGATAATAAAGGCAAAGACGGCAGAAGCAATATGTGTTCAGGAATTGCCCTTTTAGGTAATAGCTGAAAACAGGAAGCCCGGATCTCTTTTTCTGACAACTGACTATTTTTAGTAAGAACACAGTATGCAATCAGTCCTTTCCCCCGTTGACTGTCTCCTTGTGCTTCAACTACTACCGCTTCTATACCCGGAATAGTCTGAATTGCCTTTTCTACATCTGAGAATATCACCAAAAGACCATCTCGGTTCACACTGCGATCAGAGCGGCTTAAAACTTCTAAATAACCATCTGAACTAATCCGACCCAAATCTTTAGTACAAAACCAATTACAATCTACATTTTCATATATGGGTTTTCCATCCCGATCAATATAGGCCTCAAAGCCATATTCATGCTGACACCAAAGTTCACCCACATCATTGTTCTCATTGGTAAATTCTCCTTGATTTTGTTCCACCCGCATCCGTACACCTGACACAGGTAAACCTAACTTTTGGATACGAACTTTTAAGGGTGCTTCTGGACTAGCTGCTGCCATTACCCCCATTTCTGTACTACCGTATAGTCTTACCAAGCAACCAAACTGAGATTCATACTTTATAAAAGTATCCTCTTTCATGGTGTCACCAGCGGCTACTGTGAAGTTATATGGTCGAGAAGATTTACGCCCTTTCAGTAAAGTTTCACAAAAAACTGGAGTCATAAAAGCTACATTAGGATTAAATTCTTGCTCTCTTTGCAGATAGCGTAACAAATTAGCTCCCTTTTGTAAATCAATACAAGCTCCTACGGACACACTGGGGAGAAAAGCTGCACCTAAACCATACATATGATACAGTGGTACTGGTATTGCTACCCTGGCATCACTAGTCAGATTTAGTCTTTGTCCACAGTTTAAAGCATTTTGCCATACTTTAGCGTGGGAATGAACTACAAGCTTAGGAGTTCCTGTACTTCCTGATGTGCGGAGATAAAGTTTTGCGGTCTTATCATCCTCTTTTTGACGGTGATTATTCCATTCTGGATTTTCATGAATGAATATAAAAGATTCTGGCTGCTCCCAATTAATTACTTCCCCTTGATTAGTCAGGCTTTCAGGGATAATCCGATAACGGCAAAATGGGGGAACAGATTGCTGTAAGTTTTGTGGTGAGGCTGTTTTAACTTCCTTAGGAACTAATAAAAAACTATAACCAGCCTCTAATAAATATAACAATGTTAAAGCACTAGTTAAAGAATTTTCACACTCCAAAACTAAACAATCTTTGGTGCTAACATCCTGCTGGGCAAAGAAATTTTTTAGATGTACAAAGATATTTTTAATATCTTTGTATGAGCAGGAAAGTAGTCCATCCGTTATAACGTTTTCCGGTTTTGAGTTTAAGGATTCCAGGTCTTGAATTAGCAACATAATGATTTATTCCCCAGCAAAGTCCATTTGTATATTTAGACATATTGACTGTATTTATCCATTTTGGTACAAGTTATTGTCATAACTCATACTTAGTATTTTTTTCATACTAATGACACTTAGGGAATTTGCGATTAACCATAGATTGCACCCGCTCAATGGATCTAGAAAGTTAAATGTGCCTTTTGGCTGCGAAAAGCAGCACATTGCCAAAAAAACCTTTGCTTTCTTTAGCACTGAAAAACATGATACAGATGCTTGTTCACCAAGTCGAGGAGCGATGCTCACCAGTACTTATCCTCAAGAAAATGGGGTTTTACACACTATAGGAACACCACCATCAGTAAATACCAAAACAGATGCTAGAAATGAAAGTGACCCACCTATAGGCTTTACCCAGGATGCTCTACGTCCTAATATGTTGAATCTAGCTCACATGCTCAAGGCCGCTGGTTACCAAGTTTTTTGGAAAGGTAAATGGCACTTGAGTCATCCCACCAATGGTACTGATAATTAGAAAGATTCCGATATTGAGTACATGAAAGTCGCCTATGGTTTTGATGGATGGATTCCTGGTGATGCGGGTACAGCTAAAGCCGATTTCACTAAGTTTGGGATGGGTTCTTACAAGAATGACATCCGTTATATAGATGGTACTGACTATCCAGAGTTTGACAAACTTCCTCCGGATATACAAGCTGTCTTTCAAAGAGCTAGAAGTGCTCGTCAATTTATTAGGGATTATAAACCTGAAGACGGTCCATTTTGTTTGATTGTATCTATAGTCAATCCCCATGATATTCACGCTGCTCCACACTTTGAGCCAGAAGCAGGGTATTCTGAAGAGGAATTTGTAGGCTTTGATATGCCGATTCCAGAAAGTGTGAATGAAGACCTCTCGACCAAGCCAGAAATTCAAGAAATTTGGAAACAAGCCAGCACAGCAAAAGACAATCAAAGAGCAGCAAAGATGAGACAAAAGGCAGAGAGTCTTAAAGCTGCGGGCAAATTAGAAGAAGCCCAGAAACTATTAGCAAAAGCTAACTATAAACTTTCAGATCCTCAAGGTCAAAAACTGTTTGTTAATTTCTACGCTTACTTAAAGAAATTAGCAGATCAGCATATGAATAATATTCTTCAGGAATTGGATCAAAAAGGCTTGACTAATAGTACAGTGATCTTGCGTACTGCTGATCATGGTGAAATGTGTTTGAATCACGGACTCAGAGAGAAGCCTTACAATGCTTATGAGGAAACAATTAATATTCCTCTAATTATTTCTAACCCCATACTATTTCCCGAACCACAAGAGACAACTGTTTTAGCTAGTACTCTTGATATCGTGCCAACCATAGCCAAAATTGTGGGGGTTTATGATACCTTTAAGTATGCTTTTCAAGGTTGTGATCTTACTCCATTATTTACCAATCCTCAAGAAAAAGTACGGGATAGATACGGTATAGAAAGAGATTGTGTACACTTCACTTTTGATGATGGCTTCTTACCAGAGAGATTTAAACTTTGTCCATTGTATATCCGCAGTATTCGCACCACTGATTGGAAGTATTCAGTTTATTTCAATTACAATGGTAATAAATTTGAATATGAAATGTATGATCTAAAAAATGACCCTCGTGAAAACAATAATCTTATTGGTGTAGCCAGGTACTGGGATCAGCAAAAATTACTGCATGAAAAATTACTAAAAGTGATGATTGATAAGGGTACAGTACCTAGTCCTTATTGGATATACACAGAAGAAATGCAAAAAACATCTTTCCTACCACCACAATATTGGCCTACAACTCCTGAAGCTGTACTGGGTGGTAGAATGCAGTACGAAGCTAATAAAGCTCAACAAAAATTCAGACGTTCAACCCTAATTCAATCCCAGGTGAACCAAGTACCTGTTGATTTGTGGTGGGTTGGATAAAACCGAGAAAACTGCCCATTGAGATAGTGAAGTCATTGTAGAAATTGCTGAGGGTAGAATAATTTCTGCACCTACTCTCAGATTTCTACAAAGTTTCTAAAATTACATCAACGATTAAATTTTGGTGAGAAAACATGAAAAAAATTGCGGGGATTTTGTCATTACTTCTGTGTTTAGCAACATTTTTTATGACTCCATCAGCTCTAGCTGACGTATCTCCAGTTCCAGTAATAACCTCATCTCCAGTATCTGTACCAGTTCTAGATGAAAACGATCCTATCTGGAAACTAAGTTCACCAACTTTTACATCTCAGGGAGGTACTGTATATCACGGTTATGTTATTAATCCCAAACTTTGGAATCTCACAACCGGAACGGGATTACGGAAATTTGTGACTCATGTTTACTTTGAAGAACCCTATCAAAATATACCTACAGTCACTGTTTCTCTAACTGGATTAGATACAAATAATCTAGCCAACCAACGCATTGTGGTTAAACCTATTAATATCACCCTAACTGGATTCGATTTAGAATTTAGCACTTGGGCTGATAGCGGAGTTTATTCAGTTTGGTCGAATTGGACTGCTTTTGGCAATAATGCTTGATAGAAAATTTAGCTAATCTGCTGAAGACAATAATTTTTGTTTGGAGAAAAGAATGAAGAAGATACTGTGCTTTTTGTCCCTAATTCTCTGTTTGACAACATTTTTCATTTCACCATCAGCTCAAGCTCAAACTAGTGAACTCAACCTCCAAAATGTTAAAGAATTTAAAGTTCAGGGGGGAGCATTAGTTAATGGTTATTCTGCTAACCCTGAAAAATGGAATCTTTTAACTGGTACTGGAAAGCGTGAATTTACCAGTCACGTTGATTTTAAAGAAGCCTATGCCCAAAAACCAGTTGTTGTGTTAGCAATTTCTGGTTTAGACGTATTAAATGCTGCCAATAATCGAATTACAGCCACAGCTACAAACGTTACTCCAAGAGGATTTGACATCAATTACAAAACCTGGGCAAATAGCCAGATTTGGTCGGTATTTTTGAATTGGACTGCATTTGGTGGTAAATAAAAAAATTTACAACCTATCTAGTAAAACAATAGATATTGAGAAGAACAATGAAGAAAATTGCTTGGCTTTTGTCTTTAATTTTGTGTGTTACTACTTTGATAATTTGTCCGCCAGCACAAGCTACCCAAGAGTGGGAAATGATTTCACCCTATTTGCGATTTCAAGGTGGTAATGTCTATGCCGGTGCTTCTAAAAATGGACAAACATGGACTCTCAATCAAGGAACTGGAGAGCGCAAGTATACCAGCCATATTGATTTTAAAGATTCCTATGTTATTCCTCCCAATGTGATTGTTTCACTGACTGGGATAGATAGGGATAATAAAGCTAATAGTCGCATTAATGTTGTGGCTACAAATGTAACAGAAACAGGATTTGATATAGAATACAAAACCTGGGCAGATACCAAAATTACTTCACTTTGGTCAAGTTGGACTGCATTAGGTGAGTAATATTCTTTCTTGATTGTAATAGTCTTAGAGGATGTTTGAAAAGTCGGACAGGTTCTAGACTGATGAAAAATCAAAGCTGATTGACTCACGTATTCTTTGTCTAGTAAATGACAGGCCATGGCTAACATGGCCACAATGATCTAGTTAAACTGACCGAAAAAAATCGGATACCAGCCCCGTCCTTTTAGGACGGGTTTATAGTAAACTAAGTATAGTCGCTACAGGGCATTAGGAGACTATAAACGGACACTCCAGACTGGATCAGATTTTCGGTAGCATCGGTCAATGGAGTGTCAATTAATCCTCGCTCATGAAAAGACGAGGAGGTATGTCAAATTGTTGCTACATTTATTTCTGGTAGGAAACACTGCAATAGTGTTATAATGTGCAAATTGGGCTGTTTATGGTTTTTGAGTTTTTGCTTTAGAAGACAATAACTCCACTATATCAGCCCTCTTTTCATACTATTTTTTTCGCAAAGGTATTGACAAGGTTAGTAAAAATGGAACAAGCAGAATCACACGTTTTTTATGCAGCCGGTTGGCATAAATCTTATCCAGTAGCAGAATATGGTCAAGGCATATATTTATATGATTCAGATGGTAAACAGTATTTAGATGCCATTGGTGGTACTCATGTTATTTCTATAGGACATGGTGTAGCGGAAGTAGCTGATGCTATAGCAGAACAAGCTCGTAAACTCTGCTTTGTTCATAAAGCCCAATTTACTAGTGAGGCCCAGGAACGTTTGGCTGATATGGTAGCGGCAATGGCACCAGAGGACATGAATCGTGTAGCTTTTGTAACTGGGGGTTCAACAGCTAATGAAATAGCTTTCCAAATGGCCCAACATTATCATCGAGAAAGAGGAAACCCTGGCAAGTATAAAATGATTGCACGTTGGCATAGTTATCACGGGAGAACTATTGCTACTGTAGCCATGTCTGGTAGTCTCTTTGTGCGACGTGATTTGCCTCCTTTCGACTTGCTCAACTTTCCGCATATTCAACCACCACACTGTTATCAATGTCCATATGGTTTGACTTATCCTAGTTGCCAACTAGCTTGTGCAAACGAATTAGCTAGAACTATTGAACAGGAAGGACCAGATACTATAGCTGCTTTCATAGCTGAACCTATTATTGGTGGGGCTGGCAGTGCTATTGTACCACCACCGGGTTATTATGAAAAAATTCGGGAAATATGTGATTTTTATGACATCTTGTTTATCTCTGAGGAAGTGATCACGGGTTTTGGACGAACAGGTAAAAATTTTGGGATTCAACACTGGAACGCTATACCAGACATTATTACTGCAACTAAAGGTTTAAGTAGTGGATATGCCCCTATAGGAGCGGTTATCCTGCACAAGCGTGTTTATGAGACTTTTACAAAGAGTAAGAGAAACGGATTACCTGCATTTTTAACCTATTCTGGACATCCCATCAGTTGTGCTGCTGCTTTAGCTGTGCAAAAATACATTCTCAAGCATAATCTCATTGAGCAATGTGCAGTTATGGGTAGGTACTTAAAAAAAGAGTTGCAAAAACTGGCTGATAGAGAGCCTCTAATTGGGGATGTTCGTGGAGAAGGTTTATTGTTGGGACTGGAGTTTGTTAAGAATCGGGAAACTCATCAACCTTTTGAGCGATCGCTACATATTTCGGAAACAGTTGTCCAACAAGGTTTTAAAAATGGGTTAATCCTCAGAGGTAGATTTGGTACTGGTATTAGATCAGATGGAGATCACATTTTAATTTCTCCACCCTTTATCATTACAGAGAGTCAATGTGATGAAATTGTTACTCAGTTAGAATTAACTATTAAACAGGTGAGAGAGTCTTTAAGTCTAGTGTGTGTCTAGTTTAATTTTGGGGAGGTTTAAATTTCTAGGGGATGGAAAAATCTTTCCCCTAAAATGACCGCAAATAAGTATACAAGCCCCTCTATCTTGATTCTGCATATATTCCTTTAATATTTTTAGTGGTGCAAGCCTAGGGCATAGCAAAATAAGTAGAATGCATAAAAAATACAGGTCTTTAGTATATTATCAGAAAATCTGAATAATGTCTTTAATAAATCACATCTGCGGGATCAGAATTGAAAAAACCAAAACATTTTTTAACCTTTTCCAGTTCACACAAAGCTATAATATGAACGTAATTATGCGTTAATTGACTCCTCGCTTAAATTGGACATTTATCAATTATTAGTTGGTCATTTTTTATTTACTCTAATGAAAACTGACCCAGAGTGGTTACACAAACAAACTATTAGTAGTCTTAATTGGTTGGCAAAAACCAGCTATTATCCGGCTAATAATTGTTTAAATCATCTGCTCTACCAATCTTTATCTCTCCAAGACCCACGACTAGAACAAACTATACTAGGAATGAAATTTCCTAATCCGTTAGGTTTAGCTGCTGGATTTGACAAAGACGGCGTTGGTGCTACTTTGTGGCATAATTTTGGATTTGGTTTTGCAGAATTGGGTACTGTTACTTACCACCCCCAACCGGGAAATCCTCCCCCACGGTTATTTCGTTTACCTTTGGATCAAGCAGCACTTAACCGGATGGGTTTTAATAATGCTGGTGCTGTGGCTATAGCTGCAAGACTAAGGGAGGGGAAAGAAAACTTGAATTATCCAATAACTATACCTATAGGCATAAATTTAGGTAAATCCAAGATAACAGCTTTAGAATCAGCAGCCCAGGATTATCTAAAGAGTTTGCAGTTACTAAAGGATTTAGGTGATTACTTTGTAGTTAATGTTTCCTCTCCCAACACTCCAGGATTGCGATCGCTCCAGGATGCTACTATGCTCAGTCAAATACTAGATGTACTGCAACAGGAAAATAGCACTAATAAACCCATATTTGTGAAAATAGCCCCCGATTTAGAATGGGAAGCAATAGCCGATATTATTAGTCTAGCTAAAACTTACCAAATTGCCGGGTTAATTGCCACCAACACCACTATTAGCCGAGAAGGACTAAAAACCCAAATCATTGAAAAAACAGGTAAATCTCCCCAAGAGGAAGCGGGGGGAATTAGCGGAAAACCAGTGCGAGATCGGTCTACAGAAGTAATTCGCTTTATTTACGCACAAACCCATGGAAAAATGCCAATAATTGGTGTAGGGGGAATATTTACCGCCGAGGATGCTTGGGAAAAAATTACAGCGGGGGCTTGTCTCATTCAAACCTATACAGGCTGGATTTATCAAGGACCAATGATGGTACGCCGCATCCTTGCTGGTTTATTAACCAAACTAGAAGAAAACGGCCTAACATCCATCAGTCAAGCAATAGGGATGAATAATAGGTAATTCGATTTTATACTGGATTCTGGATTATCAGGAATTAACTCCAAGCTAAAATCCCAAAAAATTTTTTCCTTCTTACCTATTCCTGAATTGGGAAAAACTCCTTAGACCTACGAGAATAAGACCAAGCAATACCATCAGGATCACGATTACGACACCAATCAGCAAAATCTGGGTCATTGCGTCGTTTGTAAACCGTACTGGAATAGACATTTAGCCGTTTAGCTAATTCAGATTGAATCAGCGAACCAAAAACTAACTGTGCTTCTAGAGGTTTTTTAGCTTCCTCATGATTTGTTGCCGGCAAAGATTTAGATTCAGGGTGTGCCTCCTCCTGGGGTATTGAGGTCGGTGCAGCTAAAAAAGAACGAGCAACTTTAGTAACTGGTTGAGCCGGAAATTCTTCCAAGGATTCACTACTATCAAAAATATCGCCGAGAATACTGGCATTAATAAAGTAGTAAGATTGATCCTCATTTTCAGAATTTAGTACACTGGCACCAAATTCCCTGGCTTTACCATCTAAATAGCGTTTGGCCGCATCTCCCGAAAAATTACCCTTAATTGCCAAATCCATCGGTGTAATTTTTCCCTGGTTTTCCTGAATTAACTCATAGAAAAGTGGGTTAACTTGGTTACACCACTTTTCCCATCGAGATTGCTGCCAAAGATTGAAAGCCATTAACAGCAATAAGATTACCAGTAAAACTCTCCAGGTACTGACCAAGAAAACAATCAAAAACGATATCGGCAAAATTAGAACCAGAAAACTTTTGCCTGAGCTTTCTATGGTTTTTCCATTCATGCTGATTTTTGCTAAGTTAATTTCTAGAAAATAATATTTCTATTTTGGCAAAAATTTGTACATTTATTTGTATCTTTTGGCAAAAATATCGGCAATTATTTGGCAAAAGCTACGTAATTAAAAGAAAAGTAACAGATAAGACCAAGATAATCGTAGAAAATTCCGGTACAGCGAGATTTTTGCCAAAATCAAATGGGAGTCCCAGACAATAAATCAGCGTGTGGTTAAATTAGCTTCATAAACATTAAAATTAGAGAATGATAGACCCTTAGATATGCTTGTAACCAATCACAAATCACCAAAATATGAAGATACCTGGATTTCCTGGTGACAAAGATAAAAAGGCAACTTCCCCACGACGAAAATCCTATGCTTTAATTCCCCCATTAGTGCTTTGGCATCCCTGGTGGCATCAATTTACGGATTGGATGGTGATATTGGGAACAGTGCTATTATGTTTACTTATGTTACCAACTCGGTTCCCTGGTTTAGAACTATTAAGCATAAGTCCCAACTGGCTACTGATTTGGGTAGTGGCTTGGAGCGTCAATCGCTCAGTATTTTCCGGTATACTAGCCGGGATAATTTTAGGGCTATTGCAAGATGCAATGACATCACCTCATCCGACTCATGCCTTGAGTTTGGGGATAGTCGGGATGTTAACAGCACTAATTCAAAAACATAGGTTTATTCAAGAAGACTTTATTTCTATTGCTTTAATTGTATTTGGAATGGTTGCGGTGGCAGACACCATTTTTGCTGTGCAGTTATCTTTAGAAGGAAATCGTTATCTAGAGAGCATTTGGACATATTACCAGCGTGCCACCTTGACCTCGGCAATTCTCAGTAGTTTGTGGGCACCTGTAGTTTATTATCCTCTTAGTCGCTGGTGGCAGCAAATCAAATTAATTCGTAACTCATAAGTCAAATGGATAATTCCCCAGGGTTCTCTCCCACACCTGCATCTTTACCCCAAGATTCTCAAATTGTAGAACAGCCTCTAGTTAATGACATAAATGAATTTGATTCTCTCATAATGCTACGCTGTCTGGAATTAGCTCGCACTGCCTTGGGGCGTACCTCCCCAAATCCGTTAGTCGGAGCGGTAGTAGTCCAAAATGGCCAGATTCTAGGAGAGGGGTTTCATCCTTGTGCTGGTGAACCCCATGCAGAAGTTTTTGCACTTAGAGCCGCAGGAGCAGGAGCGCGGGGAAGTACTGTGTATGTGAATCTTGAACCTTGTAACCACTACGGACGAACTCCTCCCTGTTCCGAGGGATTAATCAATGCTGGTGTGTCTAAAGTGGTCGTGGGAATGGTTGATCCCAATCCCTTAGTAGCAGGTCGCGGGATTGCACGGTTACGGGACGCTGGTATAGAAGTGGTAGTTGGTGTAGAGGAGGCAGCTTGTCGGCGATTAAATGAGGGTTTTATTCATCGTATTCTCTATCAACGACCTTTAGGGATTTTGAAATATGCTATGACTTTAGATGGCAAAATTGCTACTACTACTGGTCATAGTGCTTGGATAACAAATAAAGATGCCCGCACTCAAGTACACTGTCTCCGCGCCGCTTGTGATGCTGTCATTGTTGGTGGTAATACAGTTAGAAAAGATAACCCGTATTTAACTAGCCATCAAGTGGAGGCTCATAATCCCCTGCGAGTGGTGATGAGTCGTAGTCTCAATTTACCAGAACAAGCTCGGCTATGGGATACTCAGGAAGCTGCAACTTTAGTTTTAACTCAAGTTGGTAGTTCACAGACTTTTCAGAAAATGCTGTGGGAAAAAGGGGTGGAAGTGCTGGAATTTAGCTCACTGACACCAGAAACAGTAATGACTCATTTATATGAGCGCGGTTTTTGCAGCGTGCTATGGGAATGTGGAGGGGTTTTGGCCGCTAATGCTATCGCTCAAGGGGCAGTCCAAAAAATTATGGCATTTATCGCCCCCAAAATTATTGGTGGTGATCATGCTCCTACACCTGTAGGGGATTTAGGTTTCACCAATATGACTGAAGCGTTAACTTTAGAGCGGTTAAGTTGGCGTGTTATCGGTGATGATTGTTTAGTTGAAGGTTATTTACCACGAGTAATTAATTAAATAAGTAGCATGGATACTAAACTATGATTGTTGGCGTTCATAAGCTAAATCACGAATCAGACTCAGCCGAGATTGAATATAGCCACAGAGGAAATCAATTTCACTGGCATCTAAAAAGGCTTGATTAGTTATTTGTTTAACCAACCACTGTACTAAACTAGCATCATCAAGCTGTAGCAGGGTTACTGTATGTGTATCTTCAACTATAGACCAAAACTGACGCATGATTGTGGGAGTCATTAGACCTCTATTTATCATTAAATTAGTTCTTTTTACATTACACAATTCTGATATTAATTGACTGTACAAATCTACAACTAGATATAACTATTATTAAAAATTTAATAAGTAACGGAATATGTTACTTAAAATCAAGAAATGTCAAGTTATATGAATTAAGCCAAAAGTCAGGATTCAAAAGGAAAAATGTTTTGTGGAGGAAGTTTGATCATCAATTCCAGTTCATAATTAACTTAGTGGTTGCCATAACAAAAATTTACTTTCCTCAACAAAGCTTATAAAAAAAATAGACGATTTTGCCTCCTGCCTCTTGCTTCTTGCCTATTCCCCACTATATAATTTTGGCAAATGAGATGATAATGGTTAAATTTGAGAATAAATGAAATGTAATTGACGGAAATACCTTCATGTTTCATCCTATAGATTTGAGTAACATAACCGAATATTGCCAGAACAATCCTGTTGGCAAAATGTTACCTGATGCTTTTTACATTCATATTTTAGCATTACATACTCTTGATCCTTGGCTTCAAGAATATGAAAGCCGTGCCCGGAGTGCTTTACCTAAAGTTCAAGTGCCAACTATAGTTAAGTTTAGCACTAATAAACCGAAAATTTCCTATCTATTTTATCCTGATTTTGATACTGATCCTCATCCGGCTCTACAAGCTAGTATCCAGGTTGACTTAGAAACTCTAGAAGTCGGTTATCGGGATTACAGTAATTCGGAAAATCCGCCCATTTTGCACCGCAAGGAAACCTTTGTTACCCCAGAATATCCCCTCTATGAAGAGTTTGCTGCTTTGACTCGCGCTCAAGTCTCCTTAGGATTACTGAATCATACTAAAGGAATTGGCACTAAGTTGGGTTGGGAACAACGACTACAAGTTTATGGGGTGGAAGTTCAAGGACATTGCTTAATTAAACGGGATAGGGTTTCTACCACTACAAGCCTAGTCCCAAAAATAGATCGTCATAAAGCCGCTATTATTCGTCCTGATTTATCTCGTCCTGTGCGTTTAGCCTTAGAATCTGGCTTATTCAGTCCAGAAACTACCTTTTTTGATTATGGTTGTGGACATGGTGGAGATGTTACCCGCATTGCTGACCAGGGTTATATAAGTTCTGGTTGGGACCCTTACTACTCCGCAAATACACCGCGGATAGCTGCGGATATTGTGAATATTGGTTTTGTGATTAATGTGATTGAAGACCAAAGTGAGCGCCGGGAAGCCTTAATCCAAGCTTGGGAACTCACGCAAAAAGTGTTGCTGGTAGCTGCTCAGGTCTTGATAGCCGATATGAAGAGGGGTGTAATTGCCTATGGTGATGGCATCATCACTAATCGTAACACATTTCAGAAATATTATGAACAGGAAGAATTAAAAATTTACATTGACCAAGTATTAGGAGTGGATTCTATTCCCGTGGGCTTGGGTGTTTATTTTGTCTTTCAAGATGAAGCTGACGCGGAGTTATTTCGCGCTTCTCGTTTCCGTTCCCGTGCGACTACTCCCAGGATACGTATTTGTGTAAAACGGTTTGAGGAACATCAGGAATTATTAACGCCGTTGATGACTTTTATGACGGAACGCGGAAGACTACCTATTCAGGGAGAATTACCTCAAGCAGCCGCAATTGCTGAGGAATTTGGGAGTTTACGTCGGGCTTTTAATCTCATTATACAGGCAACTGACTCAGAAGAATGGCAAGCGATCGCTGACAAACGCCGTCAAGATCTCATGGTTTATTTAGCACTATGTAATTTTAGCCGTCGTCCCAAATTAGGACAATTAGCACCAGCGGTAAAGGAGGACATAGTTGGTTTATATAGTAGTTATAAACAAGCCTGTTTAGATGCTGATCAAATGTTACGTAGTTTAGGAAATACAGAACTAATTATTAAACGTTGTCAAGAAAGTAAAGTCGGGAAAAAATTACCTAATTCTCTTTGGGTTCACATTTCTGCTTTACAAGCTGTTGACCCTTTATTACGTCTTTATGAAGGTTGTGCGAGTCGCACTATTGGACGGTTAGAATCAGCAAATGTGATTAAATTTCATCTAAAAACACCCAAGATTTCTTATTTATTTTATCCTGATTTTGATATTAATCCCCATCCAATTTTATCAAAGGTGATGACAATTGATTTACGAGATCTACAGGTCACTTATCAAGATTATGATCTCGAAGATGACCCGCCAATATTACACCAAATAGATGCTTTAGTTACTCCCGACTATCCCCAATATGAGAAATTTGCTAAGTTAACTCGTCAAGAAGAAGATAGGGGACTTTTAGATAATTGGCGCAGTATTAGTCATGTTTCTGGCTGGAAAAAATGTTTGCAAGAAAATTGTACTGTGATCAATGGTTATAAGTTATCATGGTGCAAGGATGCAGATGCTTATAAGTTGAAAGCACTTAAAGCAGCTTTGAGAACTCGACAAAAAAAGAATAATGTTGCTCACGCAGAGTCGCAGAGTCCCAGGGAGGAGGAATAGAGTTTTTTTAAGTTTGTTTTGCTAGGTTTATCCAGTTTTCAATTCCTTTTTTTGTCGGTGTTCCTAAGTTATTAAATGTCCAAATATCCCGTTTATGTTGTTGTCCATAACTAATGTGAATTGGTTGATAGTTACTATAAAAATACAGGGAATCAAAAGGTAATTTACTTTGTAATATCCACTCTACTAATTCTGTGCTGGGTAAGTCTCTAATTTGAAAATCACAGGCCGCACCTAATCTTTTACAGTAATATTGACCATTTTTATTGATTTCATGGCTAATATGTTGATCAAGATTAGGGGCTACACGCCCATTTTTTTGACCTGTAACTGGGTCTTTTTTCTGAAGATACTTTTTTAAGTCTGGAGAACAAAAACCGTAGGTAAGATGAAATTTATCTCTACCAAAATAATCTATAATTGGATCAATGATCAATTTGTTTAAATCCTGTAATGCAGGAATTACTTCCGATAGATTTTGCGGATATGGGTTGATATTTTCGGCATATTTATGATAAGTTTGAGTACAGGTACAAAATTCTTCTAAATTCAGATATTTGCCTAATTTCAAATTGCTAATTTTCATAAATACTCAATAACAATCAGACTGGTGATTTTATTGTAGCATTTTAACTTTGGTTTCATTAATTGTAATCAGTTATAGCAGGGAACAGGGAACAGAGTTGAAAGTCTTGTGGTGTATGGTTTTTTAGGTAAATTCTGTATCTCATTCATAATTTTATGGTCTCAGATGTATTGATGATTAGTTTAAATAAAGGGTAATATTAGACCATATTTTCAGTATTTTGTCATCAATATTTAATTATTTTTTGAATTTTGAATTTTGAATTTTTAACTACTAAGGTCTACAAAAGTATGAATGTTCAAGAACTTTTAGCTAGGTATGCAGCGGGAGAAAGAAGTTTTAATTGTATTGCTTTACCAGGAGCAAATCTACAAGGAGTTAATTTGGGTGGTGTGGACTTCGGTAAAGCGAATTTAAGTGGAGCTAATCTTACAGATGCTTCTTTGAGTGGAGCTAATTTGAGCAAGGCAAATCTAAAAGGAGCAAGATTAGAAGGGGCGCATTTATCTGAAATTATTCTCTGTGGTGCGGATTTAACTCAAGCTACATTAAAAACTGCTCATTTAAATGAATCAGATCTTAGTGGTGCATTATTAAGTGGTGCTAACTTGTGTGATGCTAATTTACACATGGCCTCAATTTCCTCCGCTAACTTGCAGGGTGCAAACTTGAGCGGAGCAAAAATGGGGGGTGTGAGAATGTGGAAAGCTGATTTACAGGGTGCGGATTTAAGCGGCGCAGATTTAAGCGAGGCTAATCTTTGCGAGGTGAACTTAACAGGAGCTAACTTAGATGATACAGATATGAGTGAAACCTTCTTAACTGGAGCAATTATGCCTGATGGTAGCATTCATAGTTAATTATTGCACCTGAAAGCGTGGGAAACCTAGGTTCAGTTTTAAGGGGTTGAGTAATAGGAACACAAAAATTTACAACTCAACCAACTTGAATAGAGAAAAACAAAATCAATCTATCATTGATATGATTTATAATACCCTAGGCTTCCTTATACACTAAAAAAATAATGTATACCAGTGAACTAGCTAAATATGCTGTGAGAAAAGATATTGGACAAACCAGCCGTATCCTCATAGTTGAAGACGAAGAATTAATTCGAGAAATACTAGTTGTCGCTTTAGAAGAAGAAGGGTATGATGTTATTACTGCTAATGATGGCCGAACTGCAATAGAGTATCTGAACAGTTGTGAAAATAATCCTGAAGAACTACCTCTGGACTTAGTGCTATTAGACTTGATGTTACCCCAAATTAATGGACTAGATGTTTGTCGTTTTTTGCGTCATCAAGGTAACTCAGTACCGATTTTAATGGTCAGTGCTAAAGGTAGTGAAACTGACCGCGTTTTAGGCTTAGAAGTAGGTGCTGACGACTACTTGACAAAACCATTTAGTATGCGGGAATTGGTCGCCCGCTGTAGATCTTTACTTCGTCGCCAGCGTTTAATTGCATCAAAGCACATTCCCGTTCTCAAATATAAGGATATAACCTTAAATACTCAGGAGTGTCGGGTAACAGTGCGCGGAGAAGAAGCAAATTTATCTCCCAAAGAGTTCCGGCTATTAGAATTATTTATGAACTATACCCGTCGAGTATGGTCACGGGAGCAATTGTTAGACCAAATATGGGGACTAGACTTTGTGGGGGACAGCAAAACCGTAGACGTGCATATCCGCTGGTTAAGGGAAAAATTGGAAGAAGATCCTAGTCATCCAGAATATATCATAACTGTTCGGGGTTTTGGTTACAGATTTGGGTAATTGATGAAGATAGTTGTTATTTTTGAGTAATAATACACCAACTAACAACTTCAATGTTTTTAATGGGCTTTTTCCTGGGTTTAGCTGTCGGCCTTGGTTTTTGGGTTTGGCAACAGGTTCATTTGAGTTTGTATTTAGAGCAATTACTACAGCCTTTAAATTCTAATTCCCGTAAAATTACTAATATTAAACTGCTGTTAAGACCCCACTTACAGCGGGAAGTTTCCATGGTAAACAAACAGCAACAGAATTTGCAGCAATTATTATCCATGTATAAAGAATTGCTAGATTTTGCACCTTTGGGATATTTGCAAGTAGATGAAGAAAATCAACTACTGTGGTGCAATCAGCAAGCACAAAAAATATTATATCTCCAAAGATGGCAACCAGGACAGGTACGTTTGCTGTTAGAATTAGTGAGATCCTACGAATTAGATCAATTAATTGAACAAACTCGTGATTGGCAAAAACCACAGGTGCAAGAATGGGTTTTTCATCCCCCTTGTGAAGATGCTAAGGTGGTGACAGAATTAAAGTCCCTGTTTTTGAGAGCTTCTAGCTTACCTTTACCAATGGGACAAGTGGGGGTATTTTTGGAAAATTGTCAGCCTGTGCTAGACTTGAAGCAAGAACGCGATCGCTCTTTTTCCGATTTAGCTCATGAACTGCGAACCCCCCTAACTGCAATTCGTCTGGTGGTGGAAACTCTACAAACCCGTTTAGAACCACCTTTAGATCGTTGGGCTAATAAGCTGATGCAAGAAGTTGACCGACTGATTAATTTGGTGCAAAGTTGGTTAGAGTTGACGCAAATGGAAAATAATCCCACCATGCAGTTAGACTTAGAAATAGTGGAAATGCGATCGCTCATCATCTTAGCATGGGAAACCCTAGAACCAATTGCCCAACGTCAGTCTTTAAGTATTAACTATACTGGACTAGAAAACATCTACATTCAGGCAGATAAATCCCGACTTTATCAAGTATTTGTCAATTTGCTAGATAATAGCATTAAATATAGCCCCAGTCAAGCAACTATTGACATTGAAACCAAAATAATTTCTACTGATAAAGGCCAGATGTTAGAAATCAATATTATTGACTCTGGTGTTGGCTTTAGTGTTACGGACTTACCCTATGTATTTGAACGGTTTTACCGAGGGGATAAAGCTCGTTACCGTTTACCAGTCAATGAAGTCAACTCAACCACAGGAATTGCCGGTAGTGGTTTAGGTTTGGCCATTGTCCAGCAAATAGTCATAGCTCATGGTGGTATCATTAAAGCCATGAACCATCCAAAAACAGGTGGCGCTTGGATGCAGCTTCAATTTTCTCACATTATGACAAATTTGCCTAGTTGAGACTATAGTTAAAAACATATACACTTTTAATATAACCAATCTAATCAGTGTGAAAACTGTATTTGATAGTCAGACTCACGAAATACCGCCAATAGAACGCTCCATTAGGCGTTTAGAACGGGATCTATTACGCATGGGTGCTTTAGTTGAACAATCATTTCGGCTAAGTCACCAGGCGCTATTTGCCCGCGACCTAATAGCAGCAGAGCAAATACCCCGATTAGATAAGAAAATTGATCGTTTTTATAGACAAATAGAATCAGACTGCACAACTATTATTATCCGTCAAGCACCCACAGAAAAATATTTGCGGTACTTGAGTGCTTTCATGCAACTAGTTCGTGATTTAGAACGTATAGGAGATCATGCAGAGGATTTAGCGAAAATTGCCATTAAACTCTTTCCCTATCCTGAACATAGTTCTTTGCCAGAAATTGCAATTATGTCTCAACACGCCCAAGCCATGTTAGGAGCTTGTTTAGTTGCATTAGGAGACTTAGACGAAACCAGTGGACAAAGAATGAAACAGTTAGATGATGCAGTAGATAATGCTTATGAGCATCTTTATCAAACCTTTGCCCACCAGGAGAACTTACCGGGAATAATTGAGCCAATTCTACTGTTAACCTTAGCAATTTCTTGTTTAGAGCGGATGGCAGACCACGCAACTAATATTGCTCAACGAGTCACATATATTGTTACTGGTCAGCGATCATAAAAGATCGAGCCCGAAAATTATACACCATAAACGATGTATAATCCCAAATTTGGAGAAGAATAAATAAAAAATCATTTTGTATAAAAAATTTAATATTTTAGTTGCCTAAATTGCCATTAATGATATAGAATAACCATAGAACATTTATGTATCAAGTTCCATTGGGACTTGACCATAATCTGGATTCCTTTAGGTGTGAGAGAGATTGAAATTTATGAAAAAAGCTTTTTGGAACATCCTCAAAGTCAGCCCTGCTGCTGCTTTGATCTTATTGGCTGGTAATAGTGCCTTTGCTGGTGAAGTTAACGGAAATGTCACAAGCGTTGCTGAGTTATCTCAAGAGTCTAACAGCTTGGGTCAGGTGACATCCGTTTCTCAGTTTTCCGACGTACAACCCTCAGATTGGGCGTTTAAAGCTTTACAGAGTTTAGTAGAACGCTATCGTTGCGTAGCTGGTTCTCCTAACGGTACTTTCCGTGGTAATCGCACCTTAACTCGTTTTGAGTTTGCGGCGGCTTTAAATGCTTGCTTAGACAGCATTAATGAAATTCTTGCTACTGCTACTGCTGAGATGGTGACCAAGCAAGATTTAGGTACTTTACAGCGTTTGCAAGAAGAATATTCCTCTGAACTAGCAACTATTCGCGGTCAAGTAGACGCTTTAGAAGCTCGTACTGGTGAATTAGAAGCTAATCAATTCTCCACCACCACCAAACTGTCTGGAGAAGCCATTTTCAGCGTTTCCCAGGTTTTTGGGAAGCCAGTTGGCTCAACAACAGACATAAATTCCACCACAACTTTGTCTGACCGGGTGCGGTTGAGCTTAAACAGCAGTTTCACTGGTAAAGATCAATTGCAGACTCGTTTGCAAGGGGTAAATATTATTCCTAATAGCGCTATTACAGGTACCAACATGAGCCGATTAGGTCATGATGGTTCTGCGACTGGCAGCAATAGCAATAACACGGTAACTATCGACAAACTCAACTATGCTTTCAATTTGAGCGACAAAGTTCGCGTCAAAATTGATGCTACTGGTGGTGAGTTAAACGAGAACGTCAATGTTTTCAACCCCGACTTTAGAAGCAGTGGTACAGGTGCTTTATCTCGCTACGGACGTTTCAGCCCTATTTATCGTCAAGCTGGTGACGGTGCAGGTATCACTGTTAACGTTACTCCTAACGATAAATTGGAATTGAGTGCGGCTTATTTTGCCGCTGGTAGGAATACTGCTTCTAGTCCTTTGGAACGGCAAGGATTATTCGATGGTAATAACACCCTCTTTGGTCAATTAGCTTTCAAACCCAATAAAGCCATCAACGTTGGTCTAGCCTACGCTCATACTTATCAGGGTATCAGTGACCGTCCACTATTCGGAGATACGGGTAGTGCTGTTGCTAATTCTGCTGGTCGTGCTGGTACTGAATCTAACAACTATGGTCTACAAGTTAGCTTGCAACCTAGCTCTAAGATTACATTAGGTGGTTGGGCAGGTTATACCACAGCTAGTACCTTAGTGGGCACTCCAACTAGCGCGGAAATGTTCTATTGGGCTACTACCTTGGGTGTTAAAGACTTCTTAAAAGAAGGTAATACCTTGGGTTTCGTCTTCGGTCAACCTCCTAAAGTCACTAGTGCTAAAGTGGGTACGGTATCAGGAACTGTTGAAAGCAGCACTTCTTATCATATAGAAGGTCTGTACAAGATTAAGCTTTCTGACAATATCTTGATTACTCCTGGTGCGTTGTTAATTATAAATCCTGAGAATAATGACAAGAACGGTAAAGAATTGGTTGGGACTTTGCGTACTACCTTCACTTTCTAGAATCAACTGAGATTAGTAGTTGGGATTTAGCGAGTTTAGTCGCATGGTTAGGGGTTTAGCACTGCTAAACCCCTACACTTATTTGTGAAATATCTCTCGTTCCCATACTCTGTATGGGAATGAATTCTATAAGGCTCTGCCTTTAATAATACAATTAGGCAGAGCCTACATCATGGCATTCCCAGTCAGAGACTGGGAACGAGATAACCTCTTAGCTTTACGCAAAATATAATTCATATTAAATTAATAATAAGGATATTAAAAAGAGACTAATGAATTTAATAGCATCTATCTTAACTTCTATTCTCAGCACCGAAAATGCTGTTATCTCCTGGGAAAATCTCACCCCTACCCAAAAACAGAATCTACAACGGAGTATAGACTCTAAAAGCCACCCCAGTTGCGTCGTTTATCCCCACAGCCAAGCAGAATTAGCCGCAGTTATCACGACCGCCAATAGTCATCAATGGCGCGTTCTGACCTGGGGTAGCGGGAGTAAAATCAATTGGGGTGGTTTAGCTGAAAATATTGATATTATTGTCAGTACCGAACACATTAACCAACTCATAGAACACGCTGTGGGAGATTTAACGGTTACGGTGGAAGCAGGGATGAAATTTGCCCAGATTCAGGAGATTTTAGCCAAGTCTGGACAAACTTTAGCTTTAGACCCCGCAGCACCGGAATTAGCTACTATTGGGGGTATCGTGGCTACTGCTGATACAGGTTCTTTGCGTCAACGTTATGGCGGTGTGCGTGACCAACTTTTAGGTATAACTTTTATCCGCGCAGATGGAGAAATCGCTAAAGCTGGAGGACGAGTTGTCAAAAATGTGGCTGGTTATGATTTAATGAAGTTATTTACTGGCGCTTACGGTACATTAGGAATTATTAGCCAGGTCACTTTTCGAGTTTATCCTATTCCTGAAAGTTCGGGAACGGTGATATTAACTGGTAAACCTGAAGCTATATCTCAAGCAGCGAGAACTTTACACGGTTCGGAATTAACACCAACTCAAGCTGATTTATTATCAAATAAGTTGCTTACTAATTTAGATTTGGGTACAGGAATAGGCTTAATTGCCCGTTTTCAAAGTATTAGTGAAAGTGTTCAAGAACAATCAAAACGACTTTTGTTAATTGGTGAAAAGTTGGGTTTACAGGGGGTAATTTATTCGGGAAATCAGGAAATTGATTTATGGCAACAGTTACCAAAACAAATATATGATCATCTCACAGAATCTACTATTACTTGTAAAATAGGCGTATTACCAACTGCTGCGGTGGAAATTTTAAATTACATGGAAGTTGGTCTAATTCATATTAGTAGTGGTTTGGGTTTGGTGCGCTTGGAAAAGGAAGAACAGATTTTACCTTTGCGGAGTTTATGTCAAGCAAATTCTGGTTTTTTAAGTGTTTTATCTGCACCTGTTGAGTTTAAGAAAAGGTTTGATGTTTGGGGTTATAATGGTAATGCTTTGGCGGTAATGCGAGGTATTAAGGAACAGTTTGATGGTAATTTTATTTTAAGTCCTGGTCGCTTTGTGGGTGGGATTTAAGATTTCAGCATAACGAACCGCAGAGGCACAGAGGTCACAGAGGTTATGAGGGGAGAAATATAAATGCAAGTTTCGGAAGGTTTGGTGAGTAATACTGCTGGTATTAAGAATTTACAGGGTTTTGATGGCAATTGTCCACCTGATCCTAGGTTAATTGATAGTTGTGTTCATTGTGGTTTTTGTCTGGCTACTTGTCCTAGTTATCGGGTATTAGGAAAGGAAATGGATTCTCCTAGGGGACGTATCTATTTAATGGATGCTATTAATGAGGGGGAAATTGCTTTAAATACTGCTACTGTTGAACATTTTGATTCTTGTTTGGGTTGTCTGGCTTGTGTCTCTACTTGTCCTTCTGGTGTTCAGTATGATAAGTTGATTTCGGCTACTAGACATCAGGTGGAAAGAAATTATAATCGCAGTTTACCTGATAAGTTGGTTCGACAATTAATTTTTTCTCTGTTTCCTAATCCTGATCTTTTAAGAATTTTACTTTTTCCTTTATTAGTTTATCAAAGGTTAGGGATTTCTAAGTTATTACAAGCAACTGGGGTAATTAAGGCTATATCTCCCCGGTTAGCTGCTATGGAATCTATTTTACCGGAAATTACTCTTAAGTCTTTTCAAGATAATTTACCTGATATTATCCCAGCGAAGGGTGAAAAAAGATATCGGGTTGGTGTTATTCTAGGATGTGTACAAAGGCTGTTTTTCTCTGGTGTCAATGAAGCGACTGTTAGGGTTTTAACTGCTAATGGTTGTGAGGTGGTAATTCCTAAGTCTCAAGGTTGTTGTGCTGCGCTTCCTGAACACCAAGGACAAACGGAACAAGCGAAAACTTTAGCAAGACAAATGATTGATAGTTTTGCTGATACTCATGTAGATTTTGTGATTATCAATGCTGCTGGTTGTGGTCATACTTTGAAAGAATATGGTCATATTTTGGCAGATGATCCAGAATATGCACAAAAAGCAAAAGTATTTGCTGCAAAAGTTAAAGATTCACAGGAGTTTTTAGCTAATGTGGGTTTAACTGCTAAACTTTCACCTTTAACTGACAAAAATCTGACTTTAGTTTATCAAGATGCTTGTCATTTATTACATGGTCAAAAAATTAGTGTCCAACCTCGTCAACTGTTAAAACAAATTCCAGGAGTAACTTTAAAAGAACCCATAGACGCGGCTTTATGTTGTGGTAGTGCGGGTGTTTATAATATGTTACAACCGGAAGTTGCGGAAGAATTAGGGAAACAAAAAGCTGAGAATTTATTAAATACTGGCGCTGATTTAATTGCTTCTCCTAACCCTGGTTGTAGTTTACAAATTAGTAAATATTTACAAGGTAAAACTATTTCTGTGATGCACCCTATGGAATTATTAGATTATGCTATTCGCGGTGAGAAATTGGAGATTTAGAAAGTTATCTTTCCCAAATTAAATTCATGGCCTTTTTTATGATCTCTTCTTGTTGGACTAATTTGTTTAATTCTTCTGCTTCATATTGTCCCTCAAAAGCTTCAATTGCTGCTTTTTCTAATGCTAAATCATAAGCGTCTTCTAGAGTTGCTGCTAATTCTGTTTCACTCATATAAGTTCCTTTTGCTTTTTCACGAGAATTACTGCGTTGAATTTGCTTGACAGAATTGCGAATAGAAAGATTCCAAGACCTAGTGGTACGATTTTCAGCAGTTTGTTTAATTAAGTGTAGAAGTAAAATGATGCCATAGCTAAATATTTTATTCAGTTTGTCAGATTTGCTCATTTCTTCTAATTCTTCAACAATTAACAAGGCTTCTGTGATATTACCTTGGTGTAGAAGTTCTTTGAGGGTAAGTAGTTCTTCCATGGGCTTGATTTTCCTAATTTTTTATCGCTAAGGTTAATCCGTCTGCTATGGGAACTAAACTTATGGTAATTCGGGAATCTTCGTGTAATTTGCGGTTAAAAGCCCGAATTTTATTAGTTTGATTATCCTCTATTTCTCTATCTGCAACTTTACCTGACCACAGCACGTTATCTATGGCAATTAGTCCACCACTACGAATTAATTTAAGACACTGCTCATAATAATTCTCATAGTTACCTTTGTCAGCATCAATAAACGCAAAATCAAATGTCCCCCCTTCTCCTGCTGTCAATAAATGATCTAATGTTTCTAAAGCTGGGGCAATATGTAAATCAATTTTAGCAGATACCCCCGCTACTTGCCAATAATGACGGGCTATGCTTGTATACTCTTCACTAACATCACAAGCGACGATTTTTCCATCTGTGGGTAAGGCCAAAGCCACGACCAAGGAACTATAGCCAGTAAATACACCTATATCAAGAGTCTTTTTCGCTCCTAAAAGTTTAATTAACAAAGCCATGAATTGTCCCTGTTCCGGTGATATTTGCATTCGGGACATTGGCATTTGAGCGGTTTTTTGACGCAATTGGGTTAAAATTTCCGCTTCTCGTAGGGAAACTGAAAGTAAATAATCATACAAGTTTTGTTCTAAGCCTAGTGTTTGTTTTGACATTACTTTATATTTATTAAATATTTTATGATAGTTCTTCCTTATCAACCCTATCATAACAAATTTAAAATCAAATGTCAACCCCTAAATTCTCTTTTAAAGCGGAATTTTTTCAAATTACAATTTTTAGTCTTGACGCAAAGGAGGAAAGGAATATAAATGTAAGGGTGTGCTAAAATATGTGAAAAATGCTGTAGTTTTAGGATTATGACGGGATTTGAACCTTTTTTAGCGTCTGCGGTTAGCGGTGTCGCTGTTCCTATTTTCCAGTCTCTTTGGGGAAGTGGTGGTAAATTTCTGGGAATGTTTGGTAAAAGTCTGGATAGAAATACTAAACAACTCATTTTTAATGCTTCTAAGCAATATGAACAGAACTATGAAGAAAGACACGGTATTCTCAAAGTTTTGGGAATGCGTGAACCTGTAAAATTGGAATCTGTGTATACAGCAGTGCAGTTTTTAAATGATGATGCTATTGGTGATTTTCTATCTATTCAAGATTTAGAAAAAGTATATCGTCAAGGAAATGCTCGCAAGTTTAATTCTCAAGATTCTCAAAAACAACTTGGAATTGAAGTTGCAAATAAAAAACAATATTTGATGGTTTTGGGTGGACCAGGTGCAGGAAAATCTACTTTTTTACGGAAAATGGGACTGGAAGCACTCAAAGTTAAAAAAGGAGGATTTAAACATAGTTGTATTCCGGTTTTCATTGAATTAAAAAGGTTTACGTCAAGTGAAATTAATATTGAAAAATTTATTATTGAAGAATTTCGGATTTGTAACTTTCCAGATCCAGAAAAGTTTACAGCTAAAGCTTTAGAAAAAGGTAAATTATTAATTTTGTTAGATGGTTTAGATGAAGTTCCCAGTCAAAACTTAAATGAGACTATTAATCAAATTCAGAACTTTGTTGATAAGTATGATCAAAATCGGTTTATAGCTTCCTGTCGCACTGCGGCTTATAGGGGTAATTTCCGGCGGTTTAGTGATGTGGCTATGGCTGATTTTGATGATGAGCAAATTCAGCAATTTATTAATAATTGGTTTCAGAAAGAAGAGGATAAACAAGCAAAAACAGGGGATAAATGTTGGGAATTATTGCAAAAACCAGAAAATCAAGCTGCAAAAGAATTAGCACATACACCTTTATTACTGACTTTTCTTTGCTTGGTATATGACCGTTCTCAGAATTTCCCTAATAATCGCAGTGTGTTATATAAAAACGCCTTACGAATATTATTAGAAGAATGGGCGGCTGAAAAGCGAATTTTGCGAGATGAAATTTATCAAGGACTGCATACAGAATTAGAGGAGGTATTACTTTCGAAAATTGCTTATACTGGGTTTGCATCTAATCGGCTGTTTTTCTCACAATCGGAAATTGTTGACCAAATAAAAACCTTTCTAGCGGGTAATTTGAATGCACCACAACATTTAAATGGTGAAGCAGTTTTAAATGCAATTGCAATTCAACAAGGAATTTTAGTCGAACGTGCTAGAGATGTTTTTTCTTTTTCTCATTTGACCCTACAGGAATATTTAACAGCCCAATATATTTATGATAATCGCCTAGTTGAAAAATTAGTGACTGAACATCTGACAGATAAACGCTGGAAAGAGGTATTTTTATTAGTTGCGGGGGTTATGCGGGGTGGTGCGGATGATTTATTGTTATTAATGGAAAAGGAAGTACAAAAATATATTAATACCCCAAAATTACAGGCTTTATTAAATTGGGCGGAAGAAGTCACAGTAGGATCTCCAGGTAATTATAAACCAGTTGGGAAACGTGCAGTTGCGATCGCCTACGCCAACGCCCTCGCCTACGCCCTCGCCTACGCCCTCGCCAACGCCAACGCCCTCGCCTACGCCATTGATAATATCGGTGAAATTGAAAAATTACAGATATTTAATCAAAAGCTCAACTTTACCGTATTACTTCCTCAACTAGAAACACTCAAAGCTAAAATACCTGATGATAAACAACCAGAAGAAGTACATCTAGCTTTTGCGAAAAAGTTTATAGAAACATTACTCAATGGTTTTAATCTCACCCCAGAAATGGTTAATTTATCTGAAGAAGAAATCAAAGACTTAGATAAATACCTCTACGCGAATTACTTAATTATTCAATGCAAAGAAGCAGCATTAAGTGTATCAAAACAAATCTGGGAAACAATAGAAACGCGGATGTTATTAGTAAAGAATAATTAAGAGCATTGTTTGTCACTCTCCGCGCCTCTGCGTGAAAAAAATCATTGCATTAATCAGCAACACCACAGGGAATATATGTAGAGATGTTACGGTGATCAAAATTTCTGAAAAAAGTGTTAATTTGCCTTTTAGAATTAAAGATCATTCTGTAAACTCGCTTGCATCAGAGGGATATTAATGAGTCGTCCAATTATTCTTGGTATTGTCGGTGATAGTGCTGCTGGAAAAACAACCCTGACTAGAGGTATCGCGCAGGTACTCGGTCCAGAAAATGTTACCATGATCTGTACAGATGATTATCACCGTTATGATCGCACACAACGGGCAGAACTTGGTATTACTGCTCTCCATCCTGATTGTAACTATTTAGACATTATGCAGCAACATTTATCGCTGCTACGAACAGGACAACCAATTCTTAAACCAGTTTATAGTCATAAAACCGGAACTTTTGAACCACCGCAATATATCAAACCCAGTAAATTTGTCATTATCGAAGGATTACTAGGTTATTCTACTCGGATCGCTCGTGATGCTTATGATGTTAAAGTTTACCTTGCACCTCCTGAACCACTCCGTGCTAATTGGAAGGTAAAACGGGATACTCAAAAGCGGGGATATACTCCAGAACAGGTATTAGCGGAATTAGATAAACGTGAACCAGACTCGGAAGCGTATATTCGTCCTCAGCGTCAATGGTCAGATATTGTTGTTAGTTTCTATCCGCCTAATAATGAAATAGATGAAACCAATGATCATTTAAATGTGCGGTTGACGCTCCGTCCTTCCATTCCTCACCCTGATTTTACGGAGATTATCCACGCGGGTCATAGTGATTCCCAGTCAGCTATCCGCTTGGGACTTGATCGAGACATGGGAAAACCCGTAGACGTTTTAGAGGTTGACGGTCATGCAAACTTGGAACAGGTGAGTAAAATTGAACACATAATGTGTGAAGATATGCCCCATTTAAAGAATGTTTGCGATCGAGAAATTAATCCAGAATTGGGTAAAATTGCGGGTACAACCGGTGAAACTTTGCAAAGTTATCCTCTCGCTCTGACTCAATTAATTATCACTTACCATATGCTCAAAGCTACGCAGACTTACTAATAAATCATTCACGGTTCTGGTTCAGTATTACTTAGGTAATCGCTACAAAAAGTAAAGATTTTAGCAATCAGGAATAATTGTTACCAAAAATAAAGTATAAATAATCATGGCATCTACTCAATTATTCCCAATTCAAAATCTCTAATTGGTATGACTTATTGTCTCAGAATAGCCGATTTACCTGAAAATGAACGCCCCCGTGAAAGATTAATGACTCACGGACCGAAAATTTTAGCTACAGCGGAATTAATCGCTATTTTGCTGGGTACTGGTCAAGGACCTGGTAAATTATCAGCAGTTGGTTTAGGGCAATATATATTACAACAATTAGGCAAGGGTCAGTGTGATCCCTTAGCCACTTTAAGAAATGTCTCTCCGGCTGAATTAATGGAAATTCCCGGTGTAGGACCGGCAAAAGCGACAACTATCCTAGCTGCAATTGAATTAGGCAAACGTGCTTTTTTATCCCGTCCCTCCGACGGGACAGTAATTGATAGTCCCATGGCTGCGGCTGCGGTGCTTAGTCAAGACTTGATGTGGCAAAATCAAGAAAGATTTGCAGTGTTACTATTGGACGTGAAAAATAAGTTATTAGGTACAAGGGTAATTACAATTGGGACTGCGACGGAAACTTTAGCCTCTCCCCGTGATATTTTTCGAGAAGTGATTCGTCAAGGTGCGACACGGGTAATAATTGCTCATAATCACCCTTCTGGGAGTTTAGAACCCAGTGAAGCAGATATAGAATTGACTCGTCAATTATTAGCCGGTGCAGAAATTTTAGCTATTTCCATTTTAGATCATTTAATCTTAGGTAATGGCACTCATCAAAGTTTAAGAGAAATTACCACTTTATGGGATAATAGTCCTCAAGATGATTGATTTTTCTATTTTTTTGGGTCTACCTCTTCTAGCTGTTTTTCTGTTCGTTCGTATGGGTTTTTAGGTGGCTTAACGTTAGGAAATAAATTCAGTGCGAAGTTATTGAAAGCTGTACGGGTGTGAGCGCTGGATTTCCCTAACTGACCTGGTAATACTTTATCTCCCAAGGTGATAAAGAGAATAAAGCCAATGATAAAAAAGGGTGTATATCGTTTCATCTTCGATTTTTTAGCAATTAAAGATACAAAAAGTCTACCTCCTGATCCTTTCTTCCCTCCATTGCGGTGGGGAAGTGAGGGGGTGGAATATACCTCGGATAATAGGAGACGACTGTATATTTATAGAATACCCAAATTATCAGAAAAACAATAACTAACAAATAATATTTTGTTTTTAATCTCATATTTTTGGATATTCGGTACTTATTATACTAAATCATGAGCTATTTTAATGACAATGTATGAAAAATAGCTAAAAATCCAGCAAGTGTTGAGATACAAGGACTATTAATTAGTAAATATAAATACAATGCAAATTATCTTTAGATAAACTTAAAATTATGACTGGTAACAATTCTAAATGCAATTAAAAATTATAGAACAACATGGTTAGCAAATGGCTCAGAATGGTTTGAAACTAAAGATAAACCAGTAGAATGGCTGTTGGAAAATCAATTAAAAAATATTCCTAATGAATATCTCTAGTTAGCAAGGTAGTTAAGGCTGCTTACCAGATACAGGAAATGGACAAGGTATTGCTGGTAAAAGAGATATGAAAATTCTCAAAAGCAGATCATATTATGAATTTTTGTTACACAAAACCTATACATTCAAGCCAGAAGATGCTACAGTGATAATACCATCTGCCGATTGAATTCTAGGTATACCAATGCAGAGCCATG